>Ga0209089_10002072_pt1 | contig 17925 bp, 26 predicted proteins | sample ArcticOcean_MG_C_FD_187431 | JGI IMG/M metagenome (GOLD analysis project Ga0209089, IMG submission 187431) | Marine microbial communities from western Arctic Ocean - ArcticOcean_MG_CB2_150 (SPAdes) (version 2) | ecosystem: Environmental > Aquatic > Marine > Oceanic | place: Arctic Ocean: Canada... | reverse complement strand
GCTTCATGCTCTTAATATTAGAAGGTTGTGGCGGTGGGGGCGGTAGCACAGCTACCCAAGCCCCCATCGCAGACATAGTGGTACCTGTAGCACCACCAGTGGTACCTGCACCACCCCCGACTGTAGTAGAGCCACAAGAGCCTGTTCAGATGAGCGCACCACCTGCGTGCCCTACAACTGCCACAGCTACTGGCGACCCAGATAGGAACTACATCACATGCGATGGCATACCTATCACGGACGCAGTGGACTACCCTGTAGACCTTAACGACAACTACGAGATAGCTGTCATTGAGATCCTAGCAATCTGGGATAGCAACATGACTAGCGAAGACATGGACTTCCTCGGCCCTGTAGCATTCGTACAGCGCGAGCTAGATCATGCTAACAAGGTGTTCGCAGATAGCTTCGTGTACATAGAGCTACGTCTGGCTGGCCTAGACGCTGTGGACGTGGCAGATGGCGACCTCTACAGACAGTACCGAGCGTTCACCAAAGGCACGGACGAGTTCGTAGACGTCGAACGTTGGCAGCAAGAGCAGGGCGCAGACTTTGCCTTCCTGTTTAAGAAGCGATACGACGACGCATGGGCATGTGGAGTAGCTGTGTTAGACGCAGCACGCCTCACGTCCGACAAGCGCCGTGGCATCACTCAGTGCTACCAAGGTGACACCTTCAACGGAACGTCCACCACACGGTACTACGAGCGTGCAGGAGAGACGTTCGTACACGAGATGGGTCATCTGTTGGGCTTAGAGCACAACATTGAGTCAGCTACTAACGTACCAGTATTTAACTTCTCATACGGCTACCTGTTACCTGAGTTCGAGCAAGACCTTAGCGACGAATTCAACGGTTACGGTACCATTATGAGCTATTCAGATAAAGGCACAGGCCGATTCTCTGACCCCACTGCATACTTCATGATCCCTGAAACGGGTGAGATGGTGTTGCTGGGCAAGGGACAGGCAGCAAGCGCAGTGCGTCACCTCAACCGGGTACGCTACTACATGAGTCAACTATGGGAGATGGACAATGAGTGACTACAAAGAAGGACTTAAGATTGCAAAGAAGAGCTTGATAGCTATTGACGGCCCCGGCGAAGCTGGTACACGCCTCCTGTGGTGCATCGAGCAAGTAGGCCACGCCTACACCAACATGGACGTAGAGAACCTGCGTGTCCTGTTCCCCAAGATGAAAGCTATGTCACCTCTTGGCAAGGACTGGGCCTATGTAATAGGTCACATCACTCAGCTCTTCATCGTACCCACCATAGTCATGGAGATTATGGTACGGAGATCCTTGTGATCAACCTAGACCCATCCTACAAGGGAGCACTCACCGCTATACTGATAGTGGTGGCAATGGCTTGGATGACTACACCCGCTGAGGCGCACACCGCAGTTGTCATAGATATAGACAACGCTAACGGCGTCCTCAAGGAAGTCTGCAAGCAGCTCACCCTTCAGGCTATAGTAATAGACGACATCGACTCAGATGACGCACAGGTCTTCTACGACGCTTGTATCGAGTATACAGCAGAGCAGATGTACGCCCAACCTTACAAACACGACCACTCATGAGATACTTACTGGAGAACAGAATGAGATATGATATAGAGATTGACGTCGAAGACCTCGGCATCAGCACAGAAGACCTCATCAGCCTAGCTGAAGACAATGGCGACCGTCTGTATGATCAAGACGATTTAGATACCCGCATCGAAGAGGAGCTTGCAGAGCAAGACGTAGACCTGAAGGACACCATCAAGACCTTGGAAGATCTCGTTAAACTTAACGAGGAGCGTGTAGCTCTCTTGGAAGGAGAGAACGCTCACCTTAAGATGAAGTCAGCAGACGTAGAGGCTATCGCACTATTCGTACAGACTGCACTCCGGGTGGAAGCTATCGGCATCGCTGACTGCATCCGCACAGGTGACTACGGTGCGTAATCACTTCTGGGACGGAGCCTTTGCAGCCGTTGTTATATTCATCGTTGTCTATGGCTTCATCGCCTACTTGGCAGTCTAATGGACTGGCTGGAGGTGGCGCAGCAGTTACCTCTAGGCCACAAGCGGAGGATACAACATGACTGCTCAGAAGGAAAAGACATGCTCGTTAGTCACAATGACACGGGCTACAGCGCGTACTGCTTTAGATGTGGCCCTGTGGGTTTCAATCCACACGGTTATCAGTCTATCGCAGAGATTACGCGACTCAAGGAGCTGAACGCAGAAGCGTCAGTTCCTCAAACCAAGGAATTACCTAATGATTTCACACTTGAAATTCCAGTTGAGAAATTTACATGGCTTGCTAAAGGCGGTATTTCTGTCGCTAGTGCTAGGGACAATCATATTGGCTGGAGCAACAGGCTTGGCCGTATCGTTATGCCTATCTATGATAGAGGCGGTACTCTGGTATATTGGCAGGCCCGTGCAGTTACTCAGGGCCAAAGCCCGAAGTATACAAACCCACCTGTCAGCAAATCTGAGATCCTCTTCACCAGTGGTAACACCGCTGACAAAGGAAGAGTTGTTGTTACGGAGGATATCCTTTCAGCAATTCGAGTTGGCGAGCACTGCCCAGCGGCTTGCATACTTGGAACGAAAGTTAGCGACTCACAAGCAGCTCAACTATCAACCTTTGATAGAGTCAGCTTCTGGCTCGATCCGGACGCAGCAGGACATACAGGCGCTGCGGCAGGTAAGCGAACGCTTGGCCTCGTCACCAGAGCAGATATAATCAGCAGCGATGTTGATCCCAAGTGTCTCTCCAATCGTAAGATGAGAGAGATTTTGCAGTTAACCCCTAACCATAGGTATAGCACATGATAGACCTCACACTGTTGAGGATTCTGAAGCACAAGAAGCACTACGAGCGCATCATGCCTACACTCCCCACCGGGGCGTTAGACAAGCGCACACGTATTGTCCTCAAGGACTTCGGAGACTTCCTGAAGGAAACGGGGCATCCAGTCATTAAGATGGGTGCATTTAAGACTTACTTCTTCTCCTTCGCCCATCCTAAGCTAACGGATGACCAGAAGGAATACTACAGCAAGATGATAGACGCTGCTGAGAAGGACTGCGACGAGGCAACTACCCGCCTCATGGCTAACCAGATGGTCGAACTAACCTTCGCCACTGACGTAGCCAACGACGCTATGGACTTTGAACGCGGTGAAGATATTGATATTATTGGGTCAGTCGGTGAACGCACCGATCTGGCGAAGGCCCAGATCATGTTGGGCGACACAGATGAAATGTTTGTTAATGCAGACATAGGAGATTTACTAGATGAAGACTCGAACGATAGCGGTCTTAAATTCAGCCTCGACTGTCTTCGAGACGGAATCAGACCTTTACGAAGTGGGGACTTCGTTCTCGTATGCAGCAGGCCCGATACTGGCAAAACTACTTTCCTCGCATCGGAACTGGTTGCGATCACGGCCAGCATCCCGAGTACCTCACCTGTCTTATGGTTTAACAATGAAGGTGAAGGAAATCGAATCGTCAAACGGCTGTATCAGGCTTTTCTTGGATGCAACACTGAAGAGCTACAGCAACGTCTACGCGATGGAACGCTTCGAGATGACTTTATGCGAGCCAATGGCGGATCAATCAGAATAATTGATTGCCACGACTGGGACACCCAGATGGTTGAGCAGGTCATCGAGGACGTAGATCCATCCCTCGTTATCTTTGATATGATTGACAACATCGAGTTCAAGGGCAAGACCCGTGAAGGACGAGATGCACGTACCGACCAGATACTTGAGACACAGTATCAGTGGGCACGTAAGCTAGGCGTGAAGTACGGACACCCCGTGATCGCTACTAGCCAAGTCAGTGCAGAGGTGGAGCAGCAAGCTACAACGCAGTGCTACCCACCGATGCACGCACTCAAGGATAGCAAGACGGGCAAGCAGGGCGCAGCAGACCTGATCATTATGATCGGCAAGTCGGCTGAACCTACCATGCCTAACGACAGATTCATCTCCACGCCTAAGAACAAGCTGTCTACTGGGGGTAGAAACTACATCCAGCAGCAGGTTACGATAGACATGGAACGAGCCAAGTACCTTAACCCGATAAACAAGTGAGAAATATTATGAGCAAGCCAGTAACTGTATTCCTAGTGGGCAACGCATCTAGCCCTAAGACTAACCAGTGGTTGTCAATGACTGACTGCCGCCACACGGCACAGGTTGCCTACGAAGCTCTCGGAGAAGGCGCGACCTTCAAGGAAGTCAAAGTCAGCAAGCCGCGTCGCAAGTGAACCGCGAGACTCAGATAGTTGTACTAACCGTGGCATCCCTCTGGCTAGCAGTTCCCCTGCTAGTCGGACTGGGTGCCGTCATTGTCGTAACAGAGGTATTATCATGAGCAAATATTATTGCACAGTAACACTCGAATTAGACTACGTCATAGAAGCTGACTCACAAGAGGAAGCGTACGAAGCAGCGTGGTCTACCGCATTCGACGAGAATAGCGACGCTGCCATAGTGAACGTCGAAGTCAGCAAAGTAGTATACCATTGAGTAAGATGGGAGCTTACTTCCTCGACCTCGAAACAAAGAAGAGGATGAACCATGACAGCATTAACATTCGACCTCGAAACTTGCACAGCAACGCTGAACAAGAGAAAGGCAAGCCCGTTCCACCCCGACAACTACATAGTAGCAAGCGGGTTCAAACGTGACGACAGCGAGGTCTGGGGGCACTACTTCCCGAGCCAAGCTGAGTCCAAGGAACGGTATAGTATCCCGATTACCGAGGAGGACGACCTCCTCATCGGGTTCAACATCAAGTTCGACCTGCTCTATAGCTGGGACAGACCTGAGCTGCAAGCCTTCATCAAACGAGGCGGCAAGATCTGGGACTGCCAGTACGTCGAGTACCTTCTCGAAGGGCACCGACAGCACGCTCAGATGGCTTCGATGGACGGAGTTATCGAATCATACGGCGGGACTCTCAAGATCGACGAGGTCAAAGCCCTCTGGAAAGCAGGGGTAGACACCCCGGACATCCACGAGCACCTACTGATGGACTACCTCATGGGTACCGCAGATGGTGAGATTGCAGGCGACGTAAACAACACCTACCTGATCTATCAGGGGCAGCTAGACCGCATCAAAGAGATGGGGCCTAACTTCACCAAGATGGTCGAACGCCGTATGGACGGCCTACTCTGCACCACGGAGATGGAATACAATGGACTTAACATTGACATGGCGAGAGGAGAAGCGGATCGAAAGGGCCTGCACGATACACTGGGCATACTCGACAGCGACCTCCAACGATATATACCTGACCTACCTCCAGAGCTGGAATTTAACTGGCAGTCGATATATCACAAATCCTACCTCATCTACGGCGGCGCGGCCAAGTACTCGAAGTGGGTACCTCACTGCGATGAAGTCGGTGAGCCTATATACGCGAACAAGACCGAGCAGTGGCCCCTATTTGAAGGTACTCCAGTGTCGCCAGAATCTACAGATATTGCTTACGACGATAACGATAGCCTCTACAGACGAGTACCTGATCACGCGAGACAGGATGTCTTCAAGGCAGGTAAACGTCAGGGTGAAGGCAAGACCAAGAATGTTACCGTGCCAGATACAAGCAAGCCAAAGGGCGCTAAGAAAGCTTTTATCTACGAATTCTCTGGATACACGAAGCCTGATCCTCAATGGGCCTCCACTCTCACAGATGGAAGGGACAATCCAATCTTTAGTACAGCCTCCGATACGCTGGAATTCCTAGCTGATCGAGACAAGGACGTGCCCTTCATACAGCTCCTCACAGCCCGTAACAAGGCGAAGAAGGACTTGGGCACCTACTACTGGTTCGAGGACGCTAACGGCAAGCGGAAGGGCATGCTGACGCTCGTAGGGGATGATAACATCATTCACCACAAGCTGAACCATACCAGCACCGTAACCACGCGGCTGACCTCAAATGACCCCAACATGCAGAACATACCACGCGGCGACAAGTCTGACGCCAAGGCCATGTTCACCAGCAGGTTCGGGGACGAGGGCCAGATGGTTGAGATTGACTACAGCCAGCTTGAGGTTGTGGTGCAGGCTATCCTCACAAGGGACAAGCAGCTCATCATTGACCTGAACAACGGTATCGACTTCCACGTTAAGCGACTCGCAGCCAAGCTGGGACAGCCCTACGCAGCAGTCCGTGCCCGGTGCGCTTCAGATCCTGCATACAAGGAGATGCGTACTAACATTAAAGCCTTCACATTCCAACGAGCCTATGGCGCAGGCGCGACTAAGATCGCAGCCAGCACAGGCATGACCGTTGAGGAAGTGGAGGAGCTGATCCGTGTTGAGGAACTCATGTACCCCAGCATATCAGCGTTCGACGGCCTCGTAGAGGACTCTATTAACGCCACACGACGTGTGACGAATACTAGGGTATCTGTGGCCGGGAACACATTCCAGCTCTCAGTAGGCAACTGGGACTCTCCTACAGGCACACATTACGTGTGGTCTGAGAGCGAGGTTCCCAAGTTCCTACACCGCCACGGCAAGTTCGTCGGATTCTCCCCCACGGAGAGGAAGAACTGGCCTGTACAGGGAGAAGGTGGCTTCGTAGTGCAAGCAATGCTAGGGTACCTATTCAGGCACTTCAATAGCAAGGCAAACTACGACGGCAAAGCCTTCCTAGTCAACACCGTACACGACTGTGTATGGCTCGACGTACACAAGGACGTAGCCCGTGATGCAGTATTCACCTCCAAGGCAATCTTGGAATCGGTACCAGCAATGTACCGCAACACATTTGGTATGGAAATACCAGTCAAGTTCCCAGTAGATGCCGAGATTGGTATCAATATGCTGGATCTACAACACTTTAAGGGGTAACATTATGGATTTTTCACAAATCAACCAAGACGACACACGAGTAGTAGGCGCAAAGCCTTTCGGATCATTCGAGCAGCCAGTAGCAGAAGCAGGCATTGCCCTCTTCCGCCTGCGTGAAGTACTTGAGTTCGGTACGAAAGAGACTGAGTACAAGGGTGTGAAGAAAGATGCCAAGCCAGTAAGCTTAGTATTCGAGCTGGTTCACCCGCGTCACGCTATCAACCGTAACGACGATGGCTCTTTCCTTCGTAACCACGAAGTCACTGTTCGCTTGAACAAGAGCAACAACGAGAAAGCCAAGTACATGAAGCTGTTCAACAAGCTGAACTACAATGGCGCAATCTCTGCACCTGCTGGAGAGATTCCATCATTCCAGCCGTTCCTGAACGCTCCGTTCTACGGTACCATCCACGCTAATGTATCGCTTGCTAACGGCAAGACCTACATCAACTTGGACAAGGATGGTGAGTACACTATCGGTGCTCCAAGCACACCAGCTACAGATTCAATGGGCGCACCTACTGGTGAGTTCGTTACTATCCCTGTACCTGAGATGTCTGGCAAGCAGAAGTGCTTCCTCTGGGAAACTGGCGTAGATGACGCTACATACAAAGCTATGTGGGATTCAATCGCTATCATAGGCGAGAAGAAAGACGGTACACCTTACAAGAACTGGATTCAGGAAGCTATCCTTAGCCCAGAGAACGAAGCACTTCCCGGTTCACGGGCAGAGCGACTGTTCAAGTTCGGTGAGATCGACCTTTCAGAAGCTATGGTATTAGACGCCGAGCTGGACGGTATCGCCCTTCCCGGTGACGACCCGTTAGCAGCCTTAGGTCTGTGAAGTATATCGCAATAGGCATCGACGGCCATCAGTATGGCCTCGGTGACTATGGTGACTTCATAGCAGCCGCAGAGGCAGCCTGCGAGTATATAGACGACGATATAGTCGCTATTCACGTAGTAATGGACGATGTAATACAGGGGTAAATATGGACTTTTCTAAGATAGACAGTTCACAAACGTCTGTCGAGGGATACGAGACACGGCCTGACTCACCCGATGAGGTGAAGGGCCGTATCTTACACCACGATAGTGATTTCCTAGCGTACCAGTGCGGATACAAGTGGGAGACTGAGTCTCTCGAAGTATCCATTGAGCACTTACGCAAGGCAATCCAGACATGCCGTATAATGGCAGGCGCAGAGTTCATCTTCCTATATCTAACTATGGGTGATAAAGGTGGACGCAACGCTACCGCCACGGTGAAGGAATACCAAGCGCAGAGGGCTGGACGTGATCCGGGCCTCACCAAGCGCGTTAAGGAGCTGCGAGAGTACATGGCTACCTGCACTGACCCCGGAGTCACTCCGAAGGTTCAGATGGAGCAGGAAGCAGATGACGCTCTCTGTCAGGCTATGCAAGTAGCTAAAGATCAGTACCAGCTCAATGTCCTGCAAAGCGCAGACAAGGATCTGTGGATGGTAGGCGGTCTACACGTCAACGCTAAGACCTATGAGATAGAGGACTTCCCATTCGGCTACGGCCAATGTGACCTCGACATCAATGGTACTCGCAAGAAGCTTGTGGGCAGAGGGACATCGTTCTTCTGGCACCAGCTACTGATGGGTGATACCGCTGACAACATCCCCGGCTTGCCGGAGTTCAGCGAGAAGATCGTACTGGAGTACTGGCCCACTAAGGCCATCATAGCGGCTAGAGACAAGATTAAGTCATCCACGTCTACAGGCCAAAGTACGAAACTCAAAAAATCACTTCACAATTTGATAGCCAAAATCAAGCCTAAGAAAGTTGGGGCTGTCGGTGCGTACGAGTACTTGTACCACTGCAAAACCGACCGTCAGGCTCTTGTGGCTGTACTCGCTGCATACCGCGAGCACTACGGTGACGCCGACTTCCTAGCGAACCACTGGAACGGTCAGATATTCACGTCTACTGCTGGTGAGATGCTGTTAGAGCAGGCACGATTGCTCTGGATGCGTCGAACTGAAGGTGAGGATGTGACCACGTTCTTTGAGGAACTCCGATGAACGAGCTGACCATCAAGGCTAACCTTAACAGGCTGGCAGAGCACGTAGCTGCTCACCCTGATGCGATGGGGACGGAGGAGATCGAGGACATGTACCTCGAACACTTCTTCGCCCCCGGCATGTATGGACGTCGTATGTTCATACCTGCTGGCCTACTCTTGATCGGTAAGATCCACAGGCACAGTCACTTGAATGTGATGACCTACGGTACCTTGCAGATCGTCAGCACCTTCGGGTCTGATATTAAGATGGGGCCAGACATGTGGCAGAGTGAAGCTGGCGTACAGCGCAACGTCCTCGGAGTAGAGGATGCAGAGATCATTACACTACACGCCAACCCTACGGATACGCAGGACATGGCAGAGCTGGAGGCGCTCATCATTGCCCCCGACTATGAAGCATTGGAGAAGTTATGATCAATTATCACGTACCAATCAACAGTGTTGAGCTGGACGAAGATGGGAACCCTACTGGTTCACAGACCATCGACATCGTTCAACTGCAAGGCACTAAGAAGCGTAAGAAGAAGGAGTGGAGACAGTACCTCCGCGTCCGACTTAAGACGCAGGACATTCACAAGATGAACGCTATGACCAAAGCACTAGGCTTTGACGAGCTATTGTGACTGCACGTAAGCTCACACGTACACAGGTAGGCCCTGCTAGAGAGATACTCCTCAAGCAGCAAGGCTACAAGTGTGCCCTATGTGAGTGCGACTTCAGAGAACAAACCATCAAGGGTAGGAAGCGCGTACAGAAGTATAAGCCTGCGCTCGACCATTGCCACTCGACAGGATATGTAAGAGCAGTCCTGTGTGTGAACTGCAACGGTAGAGAAGGCGAGATCTGGAACCGCGCCCAGCGATGTAAGAGAGCTGGTACGTCCGTGACTTGGCTGCAGCGACTGGTAGATTACTGGACGTTACATGCCACACCACAGACGGTGTACATACACCCTGACCATAAATCAGATGACGACAAGCGACTAGCTAAGAACGCTGCTGAACGTAAGAAGCGTGCTCAAGCTAAAGCGGTTGCCATCCTTGGGAGAAAGAAATGAACCAATACTACGTCGGCATAAGTATATACAACTCGTTCTGCGTAACAGCAGAGGACGAAGAGCACGCTGAAGAGATCGTGCAGGGGATGTACGCACATAATCTTCTCGATAACTCCGAATTAAACGTTAACTACATAGATGAGGCACCCTCGGTATGAGTTCACATGTAATAGACCACGTAAGAAACATCGTTGAAACACTTGAGTATCCACCTCTGCTAGACGAGATGGAGAAGCTCGAAATGGGCTACGAGGAGCAGGACGAGGTGACACTGTCAGCGTACGACTACATGACTGACGCAATGGACGCCGTACACTACGTAGACAGCAACCGTGAGTACCTCGGTACACGGTTACTGGTAGCGTTCGGTGGCCCTACCATCTGGGTAGACACGTACAAGCGTACAGTAGAAGGACAGTGGTGGGGTGACAGCTACAGTCTCCACTTCGATGACTCCATCGGACTAACCGAAGCATGTGAAGACATGTACAACTGTAATTAGACCACACAAGGAATCTGAAAAATGGCTGGCAAAATTAGAAAGCTTTTTACCAACGAAGAGATACAGAATGCTGTGGACAGCACCCGTACTCTCCGAAACGCAGCACTACAGCTAGAAGAGTTACGTGGAGTCGCAGTAGGCCCACAGTTACTCCGCTACTGGGTGCAACACTTAAACACTAAGCGTAAGGACGGCAAGGTATACGCAAGCACATTAGTACTTGATCGTAACATCAAGGAAGGGATGGCACTGCGTAGCCCGTCACCTGACGACTACGACCGGAGGCAGGGCAATGAAGAAGATGTGGACAACTCTGTTATCCTTAATATTCCCGACCAGCATGCCCCCTACCATCATCCTGATAGTATTGCGTTCCTTTGTGATGTTGCAGCACGCATTAGGCCCACTCGTGTGGTCAATCTTGGTGATGAGACAGATGGTCATGCTCTTAGCATGCACGATTCTGATCCTTCACTGGACTCGGCTGGCCCAGAACTCTATAAGGCACGCATGTTCATTAACGATCTGGCATCAGTCTTTCCGGTCATGGATGTCTGCCACTCTAATCACGGTAGTCTTATCTACCGCCGTGCCTTCAAGTCTGGCATTCCCGCAGAGTACATCAAGTCGTACCGCGAGATACTATTCCCGGACGGCGGAGGTGATGGCTGGGAGTGGAAGGAACGTATCAATGTTAAGCTACCCAACGGTGACAACCTGATTTATCAGCACCAGTCGGCTGGCCCAACCATTGCTAACGCAGCACACGAGGGTGCCCACATCATTGAGGGACACCAGCACGGACAGTTCGAGATTCAGTACCGACAGAGCGTGAACAAACGCTACTGGGCACTGATCAGTGGCTGCCTGATAGACGCAGACGCCTACGCCTTTGCGTACGGTAAGCTGTTCCCCAACAAGCCTGTGATCGGATGCAGTGCTGTCATAGATGGAGCACCATTGCTCATCGCTATGCCACAGAACCGCAAGGGGCGATACACTGGTAAGCTGGGAAGTAACGTACCAAACTTAGGATAGGAGATACAACTATGGTATCAGTAAGCTCGGGCGCAGCCCTGTTTATAATCGTCGGCCTCGTAGGTGCAGCATTCCTGTACTGCGAGGTCGTCAAATGGCTATACAAGAGGAAGTAACTATGAGCATCAACGATGCAACACCAGACGAGTGGGACGAAGCCTACGCAGCTCGTGCTGCGTACGACCCAGTCACACAGAAGCCCCGGAAGACGGTCTGGGACGGCCAGCGATGGTCGTACGCCTATGAAGAGTGGGACAAGGAACGTAACAGGAAGGCTAGCGACACAGTCGAGAGCTGGACAGTAGACGATGACGACTACAACACCACTACCTTCGGGCCACTGGAAGTAGAGAACCCCAAGGCTGCCATCGGAGCAGCTAAGGCTCCGTTCTTTGGCATCCCGTGGACAGCAGTCATCGAGATGGGTACTGTCATGGACGGTGGAGCGCACAAGTATGGTGCGTACAACTACCGCGACTCACGTATCAGCACCACCACGTACCACGACGCTATCCTACGGCACTTCATGCTGTGGGCTGACGGAGAGGACGACGATCCAGAGTCAAAGGCTAGTCACTTAGCCCACGTCATGGCATGCTGTGCCCTGATGATAGACGCTGATCACGGTGACATGCTAGAGGATGACCGCAGCAAGACTGGCAACGTACGCTACATGTTAGAAGAGAGCGCAAGGACAGCGCGGGAGTTCCGTAATGGTGAAGGCTAACTTCCCCGCAGGGACGCGGGTCATTGCACCTAACAACCACACAGGTGGTCTGGCGTCAGGTATCATCATTGATAACCTGTCCGTCATGTACTACATACACTTTGACTGTGGTCGATACGACTTTGTCTACAAGGCACAGCAGGTAACACTGGAGAAATAGTATGAACCAGTTCCAATGGGAATCAGAAGCTTACTCGGAGGGCATGGATAAGTTCTTTGATAGCGAAATACAAGCCCAACGTGAGGGTAAGATGAACGAGACTGCCGTTGGTGACTCTGTGTTAAAGCAGAGGGTTCTAGGGGCAGGGGACAGGTTAGCAGCGGAGGCTACCAAGTCTACCGCAGGGAGAGGAGGCGCATACATACAGGCGCTACAGATAGCAGCCACTAGGTACAACGGGAGGGAGTTCATTCAGGACTACAACATCCCTGCCTACGTGGGACTGTTAACCATGCTACAGGCATGCTATGCACGTAACAAGAGCGCAGCGTACCTCACACCTATGGCCCTAGAGATAGGACGTAGGCTTGAGTTCGACCAGAAGCTCTACGTGTTCAGGCAGGACAACCCAGCGTTCGTCGGCAAGATTGAGACGTCGCTAGTCCAGCAAGGTGTAACGTCAGTCAACCACAAACTCAAGGTCTTCCAGAAGAAGTGGAAGGACAACGAGATGGTGTGGACAGACTGGGGTGATGTTAAGCGAGCACAGGTGGGTATCAAAGTAATCAGGTCTATACTCACAGAGATGGACGACTGCTTTGAGCTGACCAAGAAGCATGATGGTAAACACCCACGCTTCTTCATCGACACCACACTTGAGTTCGATGACTACGTGACTTCGGAGACTGACCTGATCAGCAAGACCATGCCACTGATGCAGCCAATGATTGAGCCACCGCTAGAGTGGGTACGGTCAGAGGGTGAGGTCATCGGAGGCTTCCACACACCAGAGCTACGACGTGCAGCTCCCTTCATTAAGACGAAGGGCAAGGAGCACAGGGAGTACGTAGACTCAGCGTATCCACACAAGCACATGACTGCTGTGAACCACATGCAGAAGACTGAGTGGGCTATCAACCAGCCTATCGTGGACGCAGTAACCGAGTACATCAAGCTAGGTATCACGTTCGACGTGCTACCCCGGCAGGAGAAGCTGGAGATACCAGCTCACCCGGGAGACGACGCGGCACCAGACGAGCACCAAGCTTGGCTGATAGATGCGAAGCGGATACACGGTAAGAACAAACAGAACAGCAGCGCACTGATCATACTAGGTCAGTCACTGAAGATGGCTGCGAGACTACAGGAGAGATCCTTTTGGTTCGCATACACCTGTGACTTCCGAGGCAGGATCTACTGCACCTCAACAACGCTGTCACCTCAGGGTACCGACCACATCAAGGCTATGATCCGGTTCAAAACTGGCAAGCCTCTGGGTGAGGAAGGTATCAGATGGACAGCAATCAATGGAGCTAACAAATATGGAAACGATAAAATCTCTCTCGACGCTAGAGTTCGCTGGATTGCTAGTCAGCAAGATAGCATATCACGAATATGCAGCGAGCCGACAGGTAGCTTTGCCCGGAGCTTCCTCGCTGGCGCTGACAAACCTTTTCAGTTTCTTGCCTTTTGTTTCGAGTGGAGAGCATGCGGATACGGACGTGATGCTGACGCTCATGGGTATCTCCCGGTTGGACTCGACGGTAGCTGCAACGGTCTTCAACACTACGCTGCCCTGCTACGTGACAGACGAGGAGGAGCTGGCGTTAACCTACTCCCCGCGTCCGTACCTGAAGACATTTACAGGGACGTGGCGAACGAGTTTCTCAGACTCGTACCCCATGACGACATGGGAAAGAAGTTCCACGCTATCGGAGCTGATCGAAAACTAACCAAGCGACCAGTGATGACACTCCCCTACGGCTCGACTCAACAGAGCTGCCGGGACTACATCCGAGAGTACGTAGGTGACAACCACGAGAAGTTCGGGTTCACTGACGAGGGCAAGCAGCACTGGGAAGCAGCCACTTACGCTACACCCTATATGTGGCAGGCCATCGGCAACGTAGTGGTCGCAGCCCGTACGGGTATGGACTGGCTACAGGAGTGCGCTGGTATCATAGGAAAGAAGGGTATCTATTCCCGTTGGCTCAGTCCTGCTGACTTCCCTGTGTACCAGCACTACTGTGAGCACGATAACATTAGGGTGACTACTGATCTATTCGGTAGGGTACAGCTAAACCTAGAAGGTGCCCAGACAGACTTGAATGTCCGTAGGGCACGTAATGGTATAGCACCTAACTTCGTACACGCACTGGACTCCAGCCACATGGTGATGACCATACTGGAAGCAGCAACACGAGGACACACTGACATGGCTATGATCCACGATGATTTCGGGGTTCATGCCTGTGATACTGAAGAGTTCTACAACCTGATACGCCTGACGTTCGTTCGTATGTACTACGAGCACGACTGGCTACAGGTGTGGAAGAAGGAACAAGAGCGACTGGACGAGAACCTAGAGCTTCCAGAGCCACCTGAGCGTGGTGATCTGGACATTCTGGAAGTCTTAGACAGCCCATTCTTCTTCTCATAAACTCCTTATAAATCAATGAGTTGGTGAATCACTACTCAGTATACGGAACCCTTCATTTTCGTATAGTCATAGTGTTCTCCTCGCCCCCCGCCACGGGGGGCACCCCTTTTCGACTAGGAGACTACAATGTTCATATATATCAAGGACTTACTCACCTATCACTGGGAGCGACTACGCCCACCAGCTATAGAGAGAGTAATCACACACGAGATCAGAGATCCCAGCGGCCTAGCTGCTAGGGACATAGCCATAGTGAGGCGGCACGTACAGGAAGTACACTGGAAGCCGGGCACCACTATAGAGCAAGTTGCTTACGCACAGGGTCAGCACGACCTGCTGCGTATCATTGAACAGCGTGTAATGGGGAAAGGCAATGACTTACCGGAATGATGTGTTCACTCACAAGACCGATAGCTTTGACTTCTACCTAGAGTACACCCACGGGCAGTACTTCATACACCAAGACGTACGTGTCTGGAACAAGACAACATTCAGGGACACCCTCTTACTAATAGAGAGCCTTGACTGGATGCCCCTCCGTGTATGCGCTGAACCAGACTCACAACTCATAAAGTACTCCACCCTGTATGGGTTCAAGTACTCATACTCACAAACCTCACCTGATGGTGTGGAATACCACATGCTATCGAGGAGATAATTATGGGTAAATTTGTAGACAAGGTATTCGGCGACAACAAAGGCCCGAGTGCATCAGAACAGAACGAGCAGATAGCGATACAGAACAAGGCGGATCGAGACTATGAAAACGAAATGTTTATCAAGCGAGACGCAGCAGCAACCGAGCGAGAGGAAACAGCCCACAAGAATGAGCTGGAACGACTTCGCATCAAGGAGCAGAAACTCCGTCAGCGAGAGTCTGAGGAAACCTTACAAGGACTTGGTGTTGCAGGCTTATCTGACGTCACTCTTGGAACCGACGATGAAAATGTCGTACAGGAAGTGGGCATAGAGGGCCAAGCTGGCAACTATGGTCAGGTCATCGAGAAACTTAATGCAGGCACAGGACTCATCATATAATGGAACTCAAAGGATTAAGTAACACCGATGCCGAACTAAAGACGATCTTCGAGCAGATGAAAGGAGAGCGAGGCACACAGGAAAGCAACTGGGAACAGTTTGCTGGGTGGACACTCCCGTACTTGTACACACAGTCGGAAGAGCACACCAGCCAAGACCAGATGCAGCACGACTACCAAGCACTCGGTGCTCAGGCAGTCAACCACCTAGCTAATAAGATAGTCATGACATTGTTCGCGCCAGCGCGACCTTTCTTCAGACTAGAGCTGACTCAAGAGCAGAACATGGGACTCCAAGACTTGGGCCTATCCGCTGCTAACATCGAGACACTCACAGGCAAGGTAGAGAAGCAGGCAATGAAGCACATGGAGAAGGTCGCACTGCGTACCTCCGTCATCACTGCTGTCAAGAACCTGATTACTCTCGGCAACTCAATGATATACTTCCCCTCTACAGGACAGAAGTCACAGGTGTATAACCTGAGAGACTACATGGTACGTAGAGACATGGGCGGCAAGGTACTCCAGATCATCACAAGAGATCAGCGAGTAACCAGCACACTACCGGAAGCAATGCGTGACCTATGCCACAGCAACGGACACGACGACTCAGATAAGATCGACCTGTTCACAGGCATCACACGTATGCCCAACGGAAAGTTCTGGGTCAAGCAGGAGATAGACGCACTGTTCATCACTGATACAGAAGGCGGCACCTACCTTGAGAAAGACTTACCGTGGATGGCACTGACTTGGAACCTCATGAGAGGCGAAGACTACGGTGTTGGACTGGTAGAAGAGTACGCTGGAGACCTCTCCGTGTACAGCAGGCTGTCTGCAAGCACCCTAGACCTCGTGTCTATGGCAGCAGACATCAAGATCCTCATCAACCCTATGGGACAAACTGATGTGGACACATTGAACGACTCAGCTCCGGGCACATACGTGTACGGGAATGTTGAGGACGTAGCATACCTGCAACTAGAGAAGAACTCCGACTTCGGATTCATCTCCGCAGTCATGGAAACTTATGCTCGACGGATTGGCGCAGCCTTCCTGTTGGGATCACAAGTAACCCGTGACGCTGAACGAGTAACAGCTACAGAGATACAGATGCAAGCGAACGAGCTTGAGTCCTCTCTCGGTGGTGTGTACTCTCGGCTAGCCGAAGAAATGCAACAACCTCTTGCACGTCTACTCATCGCTACAGTTGACTCCCAGCTTAAGGACATCGAACCTGCCATACTGACAGGTATCGAATCACTTAGCAGGAACTCTGAGCACGAGCAGATGATGGCCTTCGTAAATGACCTTGCAATGTTCAACAACATACCCGAGCAGTTGCTTGGTAACATCAAGTTGAATGACATGGCGAAGATCCTTGCTACTAATCGTGGCATCGAGCATGACAAGTTCATGAAGACCGACAAAGAGATACAGAGAGAGCAGGAAGCAGCAGCTAAAGCACAAGCAGATCAAGTCCAAGCCGACGCGGCAGGACAAGCAATGGGCGAGCAAGCTGGGCAACCACAACCTTAAAGGGAACACACTATGACAGCAATGACTCCAGCACCCGGCACAGGTAGCATGCCTACCCCCAAGACCGACGTGCAAGCACCAGAAAGTGCCTCACCTGAAGCTGGTACAGTTCAGGCGGCACCCCCTATAGAAGTAACTAAGCATGCTGAGTTGGCTACACAGCCACAGAATGCAGCAGCGGCAGCAAGCCATCAGAACCAAGCAGAAGCTCACGCTACTGCACAGGCTGAGGCAGCACCCGCACCAGAGGCAGCTCCTGCACCCGCAGGGCCAGCCCCAACTAGCACAGGCAACATCGCCTTCGATCAGGTAGCAGCCCTCATGGCTGACAAGGGAGTATCTAACTACTCTAACATCCTAGTCGAAGCAGCGAACGGAGAGATCTCCTTCGCCAGCAAGGCAGCACTCATAGATTCTATGGGCGCTCCACTTGCAGAGATGGTAATGAGCCAGTTGAACACAGAAGCAGCAGCACTCACCGCAGCTAATACTG
>Ga0209089_10002069_pt1 | contig 17934 bp, 13 predicted proteins | sample ArcticOcean_MG_C_FD_187431 | JGI IMG/M metagenome (GOLD analysis project Ga0209089, IMG submission 187431) | Marine microbial communities from western Arctic Ocean - ArcticOcean_MG_CB2_150 (SPAdes) (version 2) | ecosystem: Environmental > Aquatic > Marine > Oceanic | place: Arctic Ocean: Canada... | reverse complement strand
TTCTTTCACTTGATTTCTTTTTTGATAAGAGCATATCCATGACAGGTATGTCTTTGTTATTCTTAGATGGCACAAGCTCTATTAGCTTCCTTGTTTTTTTTGATAAAGTTGTATCTCTCAATTGGCTTGGATTCATTTCCCCCAGACCTTTGAACCTTGTAATTGATATAGATGGATGGTTTTCATCAACTTTTAATTTTTTAAGTACCTTTGATTTCTCTTTATCATTTATGACATAGTGGGTATTTTTTTTAAAATCAATTCTAAATAATGGTGGCTTTGCAACATATATATGTCCAGAATCAACTAGTGGCCTAAAATGTTTTAAGAATAAAGCTGTAAGTAATGTTGCTATATGGAGTCCATCTGAATCTGCATCAGCTAAAATACATATTTTACCATATCTTAATTTCTCAATATTATTTGAACCTGGTTCTACGCCAATAGCTAAACTTATGTCTTTTACTTCTTTTGATTCCTGTATTTTAATAGAGGATAATTCCCATGTATTCAAAATTTTTCCTCGCAAGGGAAGTATAGCTTGACATGTTCTGTCACGAGCTTGCTTTGCTGATCCACCTGCAGAATCTCCTTCTACCAAAAATAGTTCATTTATTTTTATATCTTTAGAAGTACAATCAGATAACCTACTTGGAAGTATAGTATTTCTTGAGTTTGTCTTTTTTGAGTCTTGTCCAATAGACAACATTCTAGTTTGTGCGTTTTTTATAGCAATCTCAGCTAGTTTTTCACCAATTTCTGCATGTCTATTCAGCCAAATCTCATATTTATCTTTTAACTGAGAAGTTAGCACCGTTAAAATATTATTAGATTGAAGTTTGCTCTTTGTCTGACCAGAAAACTGAGGGTTATTCATCTTAAGAGATAATACGAAGGAGGTATTTTTCCATATATCTTCAGGGGATAATTTTAGATTTTTTGGCAAAAGATTATGTCCGTCACAAAATTCTCTCATAGCATCAACTACCCCAGACCTAAAAGCGTTGACATGTGTTCCGCCATATATTGTAGGTATAAGATTTACGTAACTTTCTTGTAGAGGTTCTGATGACTCACACAGCCAAATTGCAGACCATTCCATGTAATAATCATCAGATTCTATAGAACCAAAATATGATTCACTAGGAAGATATTCTTGTTTGGGTAATATGCTTGAAATCAAATAATCTTTCAAATCTCCTTGATGATAGAATTTTTGCCTTCCTGTTCCATATTTATTATCTATGATAATCATTTTTAAGTTAGGCTGTAATATTGATTTGGCTTTAACTAGATGAATTAATTCTTTTATATTTATGGATAGGCTATCGAAATATTTCTCATTAGCTTTGAACAAAACATATGTACCATGTTTCTTTTTAGTTTGGTTTTTAGATGTTTTGAGTTTATTTCTTAATTTTCCATTTTCAAAAGCAATAGAATATTCTTTTCCATCATTTTCTCTATGAATTTTTAGCATTAATGATTCAGAAAGAGCATTTACAACTGAAACCCCCACCCCATGTAAACCACCGGAATATTTATAATTTTTCTCTGAAAATTTTGCTCCAGAATGTAGATTTATCATAATAACTTCCACGCCAGAAATTTTATGGTCTGGGTGAAGATCTACAGGCATACCTCTGCCGTTGTCTTCAACAGAGATAGACATATCCTTATTAAGAGTTATTATAATTTCATCGCAATAACCAGAGATTGCTTCATCGACACTATTATCAATTAATTCTTGAATTAAATGATTTGGGTTTGCTGTATCAGTATACATCCCTGGGCGTTTTTGTACTGGCTCAATTCCCTTAAGAACCTCAATGTCTGATGATGTATATTTTTTTTTCACTATGATGATGTATAATTAAAATTATATTACTATATCTATTCAGGAATATAAATGAATTATGTGTTTTATGATTTTGAAACCACCGGAATAAATCAGCGTTTCGACCAACCTATTCAGATTTCAGCAATGTTGGTTGATGAAAAATTTAATATCGTTGAAGGAAAAGATGGAAAAAAAGAACAAATCAACGAAAGATGTAAACTCAGAGATGGGGTAATACCGCATCCCAAAGCATTGATGGTAACAAGGGTTGACCTTGACAAACTTGTTAATTGCCAATCATTTTATGAAATGATGAAAAAAGTAAGAGACAAGTTTAAAAAATGGTCACCTGCAACATTTATCGGATATAATAGTATCTTTTTTGATGAAGAAGTTCTCAGAAATAGTTTATTTCAATCTTTATATAATCCTTATTTAACTAATACAAACTCAAACACAAGGGCAGATTTATATAAAATAATGATAGCTTTAATGCCGCTTAAAAATGATATTGTAAAAGTCCCAATTAACCCTGAAACCAATAAGCCAATTTATAAACTTGCGGCTTTAGCTAAAGAGAATAATATTACTCATGAACAAGCACATGACGCAGAAAGTGATGTGTATGCAACTATAGGGCTTGCTAAACAGATACAAAATAATTTTCCTAGTTTTTGGGATGCATGCCTGCAATCTAGGGGGCCAAAATTTTTAATGGAATATTTAAAAACAGATAACTATTTTTTCAATGCTCCTTCATACCCATCATCAAAAAATTATAATCCAATAACATTGTTGACTTCTAATCCAAATAACATAAAAGAGCTGGCTTTCTTTGATATGGATTATGATATAGAAAAGTATATTGATTTTAGGACATCAAAAATAATATCAACAATATCAGGAAAAGACAAAATCATAAAAGTTCATAAAGCTAATAAGTGCCCAGTAATTTTAAGCGCCAGTTTTATGAAAACTATTGATAAAAATACAAACTTTGAAGAATTACAAACAAAATCTGAAAAAATAAAATCTTCTGATAATTTTATTGAAAATGTAAAACAAGCATTAGTTGATAGATCAGAAGAATACATGATTAACCAATCAGCTCCAGAACATGTGGAGGACCAGATGTACTTAGGTTTTGCTACTCGTGAAGATCAAAATATGATGGATGCATTTAATAATGGGGCAACAGGTGATGAAAAATATAAAATATCAAGTCAATTTTCTGATACAAGATTAAAGGAAATTTCTCAACGAATAATATATTCTGAGTATCCAGACAAATTATCTGATAGTAATAAAGAAGAAAGAAAGAGGCTTATTGCTGAAAAAGTTTTTTCCCAAGAAGATAAAGTTTCATGGTGTACTATAGAAAAAGCTAAGGATGAAATTGAATCAATTAAAAAATATGCTAATGATATTAATGACAAAGAATATATATTAGAAATTGAAAATTTTATAAAGTCTGAAGAAGTGAAATATAAATCTTATTCTAGTTAGATGATAATTTTTCTAAGTAAGCAATGATTGCTCGTGATGGCTGATAACCAGATATTAACTTCCCATCCCCTGTAAACATCATAGGAGTCCCTGTCACGCCAAGACTCTGAGCGCTTGCATAATTTTTAGAAATTGGGTTTTCACATGAATCATTATTTTCGATAAAATCACCATCAAAAGCTGCATCTAAATTTTTTAATCTATCACTTGAACACCAAATTGACACCATTTGTCTAAAAGCATCATCATTATTACCATTCCTAGAAAATAGAACATAACGGACCTCAATATTATTAGTTATGAGATCATCAATCTCATTGTGTAATTTTTTACAATATGGACAAGAAATATCAGTGAAAACAGTAATGACATGATTAGTCTTTTTAGGTTTGTAGATAATCATTCCATTTGTATCAAGATTATTTATAAGAGAAATTCTTGCGTTCTGTTTTGTTTTTTCTGTTAAGTTTTCACCAGTTTTTAGTTCAATAATATTTCCAGCAACTAAATTTTTATAGTCTTTTGTCATATAAAATACTTCTTTCTGAACGGTAACTTCAAAAAATTGATCGTTAAAAACTCTTATATTATCAACAGTAATATCTGGATAAGCATCTTTGATAGCTTTTTTAGCGCCATCTATATTATTATTATTACTACAGGACGCTAAGTATGCTCCCATTGTTAAAGACAATAAAAAAATAATAAATCGTTGCATAATATATTATCCCCTTGGGTGAAATTTAGTATGAAATTTTATCAACCTTTCTTTAGCGACATGTGTATAAATTTGCGTTGTAGATAAACTTGAGTGCCCCAATAGCATTTGAACTGATCTCAAGTCAGCCCCGTGATTTATTAAATGTGTTGCAAAAGCATGTCTGAGTGTATGTGGTGAAACTTTTTTCTGAGATAAAACTTTTTTTGCATAAGTAGTAATTAAATGCCAACATGATTTTCTTGAAATTTGTTTGCCTCTATTACTTAAAAATAAGTAAGAATTATCATTTTTAGTAATAAAATTTGACCTACACTCATTTAAAAAAGTATTAATCCACTCTAGCGCTGTTTCTCCTATTGGAATAATTCTCTCTTTTCCGCCTTTGCCCATTACTTTAATAACTCCTCTACTTAAATCCATTTCGTTTACCTTTAGTCCAGTCAATTCAGATATCCTTAAACCTGTAGCGTAAAGTAATTCCAATATTGTTTTATCTCTTATTCCGTTTTGTGATGAAGTATCAGGAGCATTCAATATTTTAACTACATCACTTTCAGTTAAATTAACAGGCAAAGCTCTTCTAGATTTTGGTGATTCAAGCAATTCAGATGGATTTAATTTTATAAAACTATTTAATACTAACCAGGAAAAAAAACCTTTCATTGATGATAGGGATCTGTTTATGGAGGAAGGAGAGTCTCCTCGGTCAATTTTATCAGCTAAATAAGAGTTTAAGTCGGCTTCATCACAGTTTAACAAATCTTTGGTGTTTTTAGATAGCCATACAGATAACTGTTTAATATCAGATGCATAAGAATCTATGGTGTTTTTAGATAGCCCTTTTTCTATCCAAATAGCATCACAATAATTCTCAATAATGGTTTCTATAGGTACATTTTGCATTTCAAATATCTTAATTTTACAGCTTATCCTTAATTGTACTATAATTTAAAAATAATAGTAAATGTATGACTCATGAAGAATAAGATTAAAAATAGCTGTATAAATGAATTTGACCCTACTGCACTAAGTATTGAAAATGCTAAAAACCGTATTTTAAAGACAATCAAAAGTAGCACTAAAGTTGAGAAAATTAAATTAAAAAACTCTTTAGGAAGAATTGTTTCAAAAGATATAAGATCCAGCATTGATATCCCTTCATTTAAGAATTCAGCCATGGATGGTTATGCATTAAATATTTCTCACTTGTCAGATAAAAATAATATGTCTTTAAAAGAGGTTGGTATTTCCTATGCTGGAAAACCATATCGCAATAATCTTAAAAAAGGAGAAACAGTAAGAGTAATGACTGGCGCAGTAATCCCAAATAACTCAAATGCCGTTGTTATGAAAGAAATGATAAGAATTATTGATGAAAATATTCAATTTCCTAAAAATATTAAAAAAAATCAAAATATTAGATTTATTGGTGAGGATATAAAAAAATCATCAATAATTCTTAAAAAAGGCAAAAAAATAAACTACATAGACTTAGGAATATTATCATCAGTAGGAATTGAATATGCTGATGTTATTAAAAAACCTGTTATAAGCTTTTTTTCGACCGGAGATGAATTAATTTCTATTAAAAAGAAACTTAAAAAAGGACAAATACATGACAGTAATCGGTATTTACTTTATGGACTATTATCAGAACTTCCCGTATCTATAAAAGATATGGGTGTGGTCAAAGATAATAAAAACAATATTACTAAGAAATTTATACAATGTAGTAAAATTTCAGATTTAATTATAACCACTGGAGGAGTCTCTGTTGGTGATGCAGATTATATACGAGAAGTTTTAAATGAAATTGGAAAAATTAATTTCTGGAAAATATCGATAAAGCCTGGAAGGCCTTTAGCATATGGAAAAATTAAAAAAACAAGTTTTTTTGGTTTGCCTGGTAATCCAGTGTCCACGGTTATAACTTTTCAATTATTTGTTATTCCTGCTATAGAAAAAATGATGTCATCTGAAATTAAAAATAAATTATTTATAAGCGCAATAACAAAAACAAATTTATCTAAAAAGAAAGGAAGGGTTGAATATAAAAGGGCTTTCTTAACACAAACCAAAAACAAAGTTTTTGTTGAAACTACAGGACTACAGGGCTCTAATATATTAACATCCCTGGCCAAAGCTAATTGTTATATAAAACTTTCAGCAAATATTAATAAAGTAAAGAAGGGCGATATAGTAAAAGTATTGCCTTTTACGAACAATTTATAATCATGGGAAATAAAATATACTCCAATATAGGTCTATTTAAAAATATCTTGATTTGCCTATATGATTTAATGCTTTTATTTTCAGTATTATTTTTTATGTCTATACCCATTCATATTTTCACAAATGGAGATACAATAACAAATAATCCTTTGTATCAAATATATTTATTAATAATTATTATTTCATATTATTCATGGTTTTGGATAAAACATAATCAGACGCTTGGAATGAAAAGCTGGAAAACTTTTCTAGTTAATGATAATAATGATGTCAATATAACTTTTTATCAGTGTATTTTAAGGATTTTATTTGCTTTATTAGGTGGACATCTATTTCTTCTATTTAATAAAAGATCACTACAAGATATTGTGTCAAAAACTAAAATTATCAAAAACTAAAATTATCTCAAACCTGTTTCTAATTGATGCATGTATAAATAATACCCTATTACTATAAAGAGAGCATTGGTCAAAAATATATTAAAGAAAGGATATATTCCTAAAACAATCCCTATATTAGGCAATATCGAAGATATAATAAAAAACGAAATGCCAATCAGTACACCTATCATGACTCTTTTGCTTAAATTATTTTGCCTATACCTCCCAAATATAAAAGGCATGGCTAAAAAAAGCATTATAACGGTAGAAACTGGTTGAAATATTTTTTCCCAAAATATTTTAGTTTGAATAGTAGTGTCAAGATTATTATTACCCAAATATTTTATGTTTTTGCTTACATCAGATAATGATAAGTTTAATGAATTTTGAGTTTTTATACTTATTAGTTGTTTATTTATAAGCTCATCCCTAACTTGTTCTTTGTGATATTTTTGTGATATGGGGTTTGTAAAAAAGAATGTTTCACTTACACCTTTTAAGTTCCATTTTCCGTTTATTGCATCTGCCTCTGCTATACTACTTATAGATTGAAGTTGATTTTCTTCGTTATAATTATATACAATGATTCCCTTTAAATTAGATTCTGAATAAATTTCCCTAATCTTTATAAATGTATTAGCATCTTTGAACCAAACGCCATTACGTTGAAAAATAATTTTCTTATTGATTGAAAAATTCTTATTTTGTTCAGCTTTAATTGTAAATTTTGGAACAATAAAATCAGATATCAAGTAGAAAATAATAGATAATGCAAATACCTGAGACAGTATAATAAACATAATTTTACTCACAGATATTCCAGCTGCCTGCATAGAAACGAATTCAAAATCAGATGCCATTGCTCCCAATGAAAGCATAGCGCCAATTAAAATCGCATAAGGAAACATAATATTTATGCTTCTTGGTATATTTAGTAAAATATATTGAAGTAATTTAAAAAAAGAATAATTTCCAGTATTTAAATTTTTAATTTCAGCGGTGAATGAAAAAAATATCTCTATGGATAAAAGGACTGCTAGACTTATTAAAAACCCATATATAAAACGTTTAAATAAATATAATTGCAATATTTTCATTATCCTCGTCCTGGTATCTTATGAGAATCAGCATGATAAATATAAATCAACATAGCCATCACTAAAACATGTATCCACCAGAGACCAAAAAAACCAGGGATATAAGAAAGTAAATATATTTTTTTTGCAATAGACATTGCTATAAAATAAATAAAGTATACAATCGCGCCTAAAAATATTTTACTGTATCGGCCTTTTTTTGGTGAAGAATAGCTAAGCGGTATAGCAATAAGCCCTAATATTAGAGAAGCTATTGGCAACAATAGGCGAGACTGAAGCTCTGCATGATCTGCAGTGTTATTGCTAAAAAATAAATCAATTGTAGATTTACCTGCTGGAATACTATTTACATGAACCGGAATATCTTTCCTCAATTGTAGCCCATGCTCTTTATATTTTGTTATTCTAGTTTCTGCACCATTAGAAGATATAATTTCATTTATAATTCCTTCTTTTAGCATTATATATTTTTGATTATCTTCATCAAAATAATATGAAGCTGTTTCCGAGTTTTCAACTGAAGCCATAGATTCCCTATCAGTACTAAAGAAAATATTATTTAGTTTATTATCTACAATATCTTCAATGAAGAATGTTGCTTTCCCGCTTTGAGAAGATATAAATCTACCCGCTGTAATCTCTTCAATTCTTTCCTCATTATTCAGTCTATGCTCCAATTGATAACGATATTCTGTAACTGAAGGTGTGATATATAAAGAAAATAATGCAACTATTAGACTTGCTGGTATAATAATATTTGATAAAATCTTGACGATATCTAATGGAGACTGTCCAGATGATGATATTACGGCCATCTCATTACTATTATAAAACTTCCCTAAAGAAATAATAATACCAAAGAAAAGACTGATTGGAATTATGTGTATTGAATATTGGGTTACTTTAATTAATATTACCGGCATAAGAAGATATGTAGGAAAATTCCCAATTGATGCCTCCTCAATAAGCCGAAGCATTGTATTAGATGATAATATAATCATCAAAACACCAAAAACAGCTATAGAGGAACCAAACACCTCTTTCAGTAAATATTTATTAAGAATTCTCATTATGAATAATATTATATTTAAATTTTAACAAGTTTTTTAAAAAAATGTTAATCTAGTATATATTCTCATAAAAAAAATAAAAGGTAAAAAAATATGGATTATATAATCGCTAAATCTGATAAATCTGATAAATCTGCTGACAAAGCTGACTATCACCTTATGGGTATTTTTGCAGATAAAGTGACAAACCATATAGATAAAAAAGTAGGCAAATCAACAATAAATACCATTATATGCAGCATTAAGAACAATGAAATATCTGGAGAGATTGGGGATTACCAAATATTTGATGATAATGGGATTGCTTCTAAGGTTGTTGTGTTTGGATTAGGTGAGAAAAAAAAATTTAGCCCTATTATTCTAAACAGAGCTGTATCTTTAGTTATAAAAAAAATTGCAAAAACTAGTGCCAAAACACTTTCAATTAACAGTAGAAATATAGTTTCAAGTAATTTAACAACTTCAGCGCAGCAATTAATCATTGCTATAGAATCCTCGTTTTATAAATTTTCTTTAAAAAAGATAGAAAATAAAGTCAAACTTAAAAAGTGTATATTTTTATCAGATAATAAAATGTCTACAAGCGACTTTAATAATATGGTAAAAATATCAAAATCAATATCAAGCGGCATTAGTTTAGCTAAAGATTTAGGTAATACGCCTCCAAATATATGCACTCCTTTGTTTTTAAGTAATGAAGCAAAAAAACTACAAAAAATAAATAAATCTATCAAAGTTAAAATCCTTGATGAGAAGAAAATGAAATCTTTGGGAATGGGTTCTTTATTATCTGTTTCTCAAGGAAGTAAGCAACCAGCAAAGTTTGTAATAATTGAATATTTACCACAAAAAAACAAAAAACCAATTGTATTGGTCGGCAAAGGTATTACCTTTGACACAGGGGGTATTTCACTTAAACCAGCATCAACAATGGATGAAATGAAATTTGATATGTCTGGTGCGGGAAGCGTAATTGGGACTATGTTTGCCTGTGCCAAAATGAAAAGTAAAACTAATGTCGTAGGAATACTAGCATGTGCAGAGAATATGCCTGGTAGTCAAGCAACTAGACCGGGAGATGTTGTTAAAAGCATGTCTGGATTAACAATAGAGATACTAAACACAGACGCAGAAGGTAGACTGGTTTTATGCGACGCATTAACTTATGCAAAAAGATATAAACCAAAATATATGCTTGATATGGCAACTTTAACTGGCGCTTGTCTTGTAGGTTTAGGTAAATATCCTAGCGGTTTATTTTCTAATGATCAAAAACTTGCTGATTTAATAAAAAAATCTGCTGATAAAACCGGAGACAGAGTATGGCAGTTGCCACTATATGATGATTATTTTGCAGAATTAAAAACAAATTTTGCTGATATCCAAAATATTGGCGGGAGATATGGGGGAGCTATAACTGCAGCTGCATTCCTGGCTAAGTTTACGGAAGATATAAAATGGGCTCATCTTGATATTGCTGGAACTGCATGGGAGACCGGTGAAAATAAAGGATCAACAGGAAGACCTGTTGGTTTATTAGTAGATTTTCTCCTATCAAATCAATAAATTGAAAAAAATTGCTCTTTTTTATATACTTAATAAAGCAGAAAATTTAAAAATTTCTGTATGTAAAATTATCAAAGAATATTATAAAAAGAAATATAAAATTTTTGTATCATCTCATAGCAATGATCTGATTGATGAATTAAATAATCTGCTTTGGACATTTGAGCAAATTAGTTTTATCCCACATTGTACTACTAAAAATTATGATAAAAACTCTCCAATACTATTAAGCGGGAAAGGTAGTTTTCCAAAAAAAATTAATCTAAAAGAATATGATGTTTGGTTAAATTTAGATAATGAGATGGAAGAAAATTATACAGATTTTGAGATAATACTAGAAATAGTGTCACAAAATGAAGAGGAAAGGATATTGTCTAGAAAAAGATATCTGAATTATCAAAAGAATAATTTTGAAGTGGAACATGAGAAACTATAAATAAATGGATATAAAATATTCTCCAAAAAAACTTGAAGCAAAAATCTATGATAAATGGGTTAAAAATGATTGTTTTTCTCCAAAAAATTTAAAAACTAATTATTCTATTGTGCTGCCTCCTCCGAATATAACTGGGACCTTGCATATGGGTCATGCATTTCAACATACAATTATTGATATTTTAATTAGATACAACAGAATGCTTGGCAAAAGTGTTCTGTGGCAACCGGGTACTGATCATGCGGGTATAGCAACACAACTTGTTGTTGAAAATAATTTAAGTTTAAAAGGAAAAACTAGACATGATATTGGCAGACAGGCTTTAGTAGATGAAATCTGGAAATGGAAAGAAAAGTCTGGAAATACAATTATTGCTCAGACAAAAAGAATTGGGTCCTCAGCTGACTGGAGTAGAAATCGATTTACAATGGATGATGGTCTAAATAATGCTGTAAAAAAAATATTTATTAAATTATTTGAAGAAAAAATTATTTACAAAGGTAATAGGCTTGTAAATTGGGATATAAATCTACAAACTGCAATTTCTGATTTAGAAGTCACTAATATTGAAAAAGATGGCTACCTATACTATATAGATTATCATATTGAAGATAGTTCAAAAGTAATTACAGTCGCTACAACAAGGCCTGAAACCTTATTTGGTGATAGCGCAATTTGCATTAATCCAAAGGATGAACGTTTCAATAGTCTTATTGGAAAATATGCAAATATACCAATAATTAATAGAAAGATACCGATAATCGGAGATCAATCTATCGATATGGATTTTGGAACAGGTTGCGTAAAAATTACGCCAGCTCATGATTTTAATGATTATAAATTAGGCAAAAAACATAAATTAGATTTTATTAACATATTAAATAAAAATGGTAATTTTAATCAAGAAGCCGGAGATAAATTTGTCGGCAAAAATATACATTCATCTCGTGATTTAGTTTTAAATTTGCTAGAAAAAAATGGTAATTTAAATAAAAAAGAAAAATATAAAATAGTATTGCCAATAGGTGAAAGATCGGGAGAGATAATTGAACCATTATTAACAGATCAATGGTTTATGAAAATGGATAACCTTGCTAAACCCGCCATAGATGCTGTAAAAAATTCTACTATAAATTTTGTTCCAAAGAACTGGGAAAAGATTTATTTTAATTGGCTTAATAATATTGAAGATTGGTGCATAAGTAGACAAATCTGGTGGGGGCATAGAATACCCGCTTGGTATGATGAGAATGGTAATGTATATGTTGGTGAAGATGAAGGTAATGTTAGAGAAAAATACAGTTTAACAAAAAATATTAAACTTATTCAAGATAATGATGTATTAGATACCTGGTTTTCATCCTCACTATGGCCATTTACAACTTTGGGTTGGCCAGAAAAAACAGAAGAGTTAAAGAAATATTATCCAACAAATGTTCTTGTTACTGGGTTTGATATCATTTTCTTTTGGGTTGCTAGAATGGTTATGATGGGCATTAAGTTTATAGGCAAGGTTCCTTTTAAAACAATATATATTCATGGGCTTGTTAGAGATTCGGAAGGAAAGAAAATGTCTAAGTCACTTGGCAATGTAATTGATCCCATAGATATTATTGATGGAATTAGTTTAGACGTATTAACAGAGAAAAGAATTTCTAATTTGGTGCAGCTAAAATTAAAAAATAAAATTATCAATAAAACAAAAGATGAGTTTCCAGATGGAATTAAACCTTATGGAGCTGATGCTTTAAGATTCTGTTTCAGTGCTCTTGCCTCAACTGGGAGAGATATAAACTTTGATTTAAAACGAATTGAAGGATACAGGAATTTTTGTAATAAATTATGGAATGCTTCAAGGTTTGTATATATTTCAACTGATGGACATAATTATAATGAAAAAATAATATTTAATAATCTATCAATCTATGAAAAATGGATAATCATCCAATTAGACAACCTTGTAACAGATTACAAAAAATATTGTACTTCTTATAGGTTTGATTTAATGGCCTCATCTCTATATAGTTTTATTTGGAATGAATACTGTGACTGGTATCTAGAAATTGCAAAAATAGAAATTAATGAAGGAAATAAAAATACAAAGAATATTTTAATTTATACTCTCCAAATTATATTAAAACTATGTCATCCAATAATTCCTTATATTACAGAGGAAATATGGAATGAAATGCGTACTATGAAGTACACGCAAGATAATCTTCTTATTAATGCCAAGTTTCCTTCTCAACAAAAAATATTTAAAGATGAGAAGGTTCTTGAAAGTATTTCAATATTAAAAGAATTGGTTAGTGTTATAAGAAAAACTAGAAGTGATCTCAATGTACACCCTAAAATAGAATTAGACTTATATATTGTTTCTAATAACATATCAAATAAAACTCTTATTATTGATAATGCACATATAATAAAGAAGCTAACAAGAGTTAACCAGCTTTATTGGAATAATTCTACTTATGATGATAAAGAATGTATAACAATTACATTGCGTGATTTAAAAGCATTTATTCCAATAAAAAATATTATTGATATTGAGCAAGAAATTAATAGACTGAATAAGAATCTAGAAAATATTATAAAAAACTACGACAAAATAAAACAAAAACTAAATAATAAAGATTTTATTGAAAAAGCACCATCAAATATAATACAAGAAAATCTAAATAAGAAGAATAATGTAGAACAAGAAATAAAGTCTATAAAAGAATTGCTTAAATACCTATCTAATTAAGCTATAAAATCTTTCAATGGTTAGACTAAATGAGCTTAAATCTTGTGAAATCATTACTTGTACATTGTCAGCTAGATGTCGATAATTTTTAGCTTGTGTACCAATAAGGATAATGTTTTCTTTTTGATTAGCCGCATTTTTGATTGTCGTGATTTCATGCATTTTTCTAGATATATCTCTATGATTGTTGAGAGCTATAACCATTGTACGCGCACCAATCTTCTCAGCCATATGGCTTAATTCATCATGGGGAATGCCATTACCTACATAAGTTACATTCCATCCAATATTTTGTGCCACGATAATGTGCATTAAACTATCAAGATTTTCATATTCAGATGTTAGTGAGCCGATAATCAACTTGGGCCCTTCTTCTTTAGAAGATCTAAATCTTGTGTATAAATTTGCCAAACAAGTCCTTATTGATATTTTTGCAAACTTTTCTTGTATATATCTCAGCGTACCTCTCTTACATTCATCATTGATATATGTATGAAGGGGTTTTAAAAATTCTAATAAAAAATCTGTTGTGCTTAACATGGCAACAGCATTTGCTAAAGCTATATCAACCTTATGCGAATTCATTTCATGTATACCATTCAATGCTTCGTCAAATAATTCCATAACTGTTCCTGTGCTTGGGCGTTGGTAAGATTTAGCCGTATTAGATTCATCACCCATTACAAGCTCAAACAGCTCATCATATGATAATTGAGCAATATCTCCTATTCTTCTTCCAGCATTTATTGCTCTTTTAAGCAAAGTTAGTTTTTCAATATCATTATCCGTATAAAGCCTTCTATTTGTTTCAGTTCTTTGTGAAACAACTGCTTTATATCTTCGTTCCCAAGCTCTTATGACATCAGAACTTATCCCCGTTCTTCTTCCAACAACTTGTATCAAATGCCTTGATTTTTTTGATAAATTTTCCTTCAAGTTCTCTCCTTATGTGCTAGATTAATAAAATTCATTATTTGTCAGTTATTCTTATGTAATTAGTCCAATTTGTCAACCTTTTGTCACATTATACATGAACAATAATATATTTATTGGTTTTTGTATCTTTTTGTTCAGATATTATATTGACAAAATATATTTGTTATATTATTGTATTAGACAAGATATAGACACACTGTCATATCTCCACCCCTTTATACTAAGGGCCGATTTCTACCCCCTTATCGGCCCTTTTTTTTTACAAAGACTTTTTATCTCCATCAGGTCGCCATTATTAGTGTATACAATAATTAAAAAAAAGGATTGTACCCCCATTGAAGCAGTCCCTGCCTTTGTCTTGGGCGACAGCTGAAATCATTTTTCATACAATTTTTTATAATAGCCCCTTTGTGACGCGGCCCGAAAGCTCTCCAGCGCATTATCTGAACTTTGTCAATTTCAGGTAGACGTCTTCCCATATAATATCGGCAATACCACTGAAACCAACCAAGTGGATCATCAGGAAATATCCAACCTTTCGCTTTCCACTCCATCATTGTGAGCCCTGATTTAATTTTGAAATAATTTAAATTTACATCAAACTTATTATAATCAAGTTTTGCTTTCTTAAACCATGTTTTTGGATATTCAGAAATATCATTCTTAAAATAATGTCCTCCAAAAATACCTGCCTCTAACATTTCTTTTGGTGTCAGTTGAGGAATAAATAATTTTCCAACATAGTATTTAGGCGCAATCATTTTCTATAATATTTTTTTTATTTTATCTAAATGGTTTGTAAGATTTTTCCGATGAAATTTGGAGCATTTCATAATCTCCTCTGCTATCTCCGTATGCATAAATATAATCATAATTTGAAAGTTTATATTTTCCCATTATCCTTCTTACTTTTTCACTACCAAAGCAGTTTTTATTGTTAAGTTTTCCTGTTAATTTATTATTATTAACCTCTAATTGTGTTGCAATCAAATCTATATGATTTTTATCGCACCATGGCTTTAACCAGTAATCAATGGATGCAGAGACAATCACTACCTTGTGATCATTTTGCTGATGCCATTTAATTCGCTTTAAGGCATTTTTTCTAATAAGAGCATCAATATTGTTTAGTGAGAACTGTTCTGCTTTTGTTTTAAATTTATCAATATCAATATTACTAAAAAAATATTTGGTTATATTTTCTTTTATATATTGATTAGAAACTAGATTAAACTTATAAGCGATAAATTTTGGTAAAAGAACAAATATTCCAACAATAAATTTAATATCCCCTACAAAAAAACGTATGAACTTAATTAAAGTATCTTGTTTAGTTATAGTTCCATCAAAGTCAAAAAAAGCAATTTTCATATTATAATTTACCTATTCAGTCTATTTTTTTCTAGCAGAATTCCAAAATAATACATAAGTATCTTTTAAAACTTCTAGAACAACAGATATTGTTACTAAAAAATTATAAATGATAAAGGGTACGATTGGTATCATAAGTCTGGCAAATTCAAAATGTACTGCAAAAACTAAAAATAAACCATAATAAATTGGAATAACACCAATAATGAATTCTCTAACTCTTGTGTCTCTATCTTTTTCTATAAATATTGATGAAACCAGCACAAAAAAAGAGAATACATACCAAAAGTTCATGATTACCGCATACATTGCTTGAAAATATATTAAAAATATATTTGGAAGAATACTTTTTTGATATATCTGAGCCATTTGACCTATTCCAGATGGAACTGGCACATAGCCCGACATTCCAAATAAACTTAAAACGCTTTGTGTTACATATAAAGTTGGAATACTCATTGCTATCTCTTCAACATATTTTATATTTGGATGTTGTATGTGTATTTTCTTTGTTTTATCAAAACGCCAAGTGAATGGAATTGCTGCTCTTTTATATGACCAATTATCAGATCTGTTAGATATATAATTTTCACTTATATTATTAATCGTTTGAATTACACAGTCCCTGTTAAATTTAGTTGTACTAGATACATAAATACCTTTCTTTTGATTATCTGCTGTATAACATTTTCCTTTTGGCCAACCATCCAAGTTTTCTACTTTAATCAGAAAAACATAAAATAACTGTGATTTTACATATTTAGCAAGTTCCCTGTCTTCAGGATTAACAATTTTTGAATGTGCATTTGTTAAGTTTTGATCCAAAACACCAAAAGAGACATTTTCGGGAACATTTTTAATAGAATTCCTTAAAATATTTTTAACCTTATTAAAATCTCCCGTGTAAGGGGTCATTGTAGATTTAATTACTATATTTTCCTTATCAGGTCTTATTAGATACCAAATAGATCTATTAAGCCCACCAAGATGTGAATCATTAAAACTTTTCCTTTTATGTGGAGGCACATTATTTTCATAAGAAAGCTTAATTTCTCCATGAAGTGACTGAGCTTCTGGGCTTAATTTATTAGTATACCCCAAAGCAATATTGTCATTAAAGTATCCATAATGCATCATGTTATATATTAAATGATAATCTTTAACAAATGATTTCATTCCATAATTCTTTTCATTAAATGACATTAAAAAATTTGTAGTTAGGATAACAGTTAGTATTATGCTGACTCCTGATTTGAATCTATTTTTATTTGCAAAAAAAATAATTAATAAAAATAAAGGAAGCATATAAATCGTTGATTCACGACAAAGACAGGAAAAAAATAGAGTCAAGTTTAAAAAAAAGAGATTTTTCAGAGTATTTGAATTTATCTGTTTAAATAAGAAATATATAGTAAGTAGAAATAAAAATAAAAATAAGGTGTCAACTCTTAGCAGTATTTCTATTACATTTAGCGGGACATATAAAAGAGTTAGTATAATTCCTAAATAATATCTAGCGTTATTTTCTTTAAAGGTAGAAAAAATTAGATATAAGATAGATATTGAAAGACTTCCAAAAATAATATTTATAAGAGTTAAGTAAAAATTATAGTCTGATGTAAGTTTTGAAACTAATAAAACTATAAATGAATAAAGCTTATATTGGTTAAATTTTTCCTCTAAAAAAACATCATCAATTAAAGGAGAAACATCATCAGCAACAAGATTAAAGTTTATCAGTAGTAATTTAAAAAATAAGGATGATAAAAAGATAAAAATAAATTTTTGTTTTGTAGAGTATTTTTCTAAATCAAAAAATGATCTTTCATACAATTTCTTAAAAAAATAAAAGATTATAATAAAGATGATTAAACTAGATAATATTTCTATTGGTTTTAATTGAATAAGAAATATAAAAGATCCGTAAAGATTATCATATTTATATATAGAATTAATCAAAAGCATACTAAAAATTATTGTCAACAGACCAACGCAATAGATTAACTTAGGAATGAAGGATTTAGAATTCA
>Ga0209089_10002065_pt1 | contig 17964 bp, 15 predicted proteins | sample ArcticOcean_MG_C_FD_187431 | JGI IMG/M metagenome (GOLD analysis project Ga0209089, IMG submission 187431) | Marine microbial communities from western Arctic Ocean - ArcticOcean_MG_CB2_150 (SPAdes) (version 2) | ecosystem: Environmental > Aquatic > Marine > Oceanic | place: Arctic Ocean: Canada... | reverse complement strand
TTTCAAAAGCTCTTGGCTCAATACCATATAATACACATTTTGGTTCTTTCTCTATAATCATTCCAATAGTTCTTTCTCTTTCTTCAAAATCATCACCAGGACTTCCTAAATTATATACAGTAAAATGCTTACCATTTTTTTGTAATTCATCTGATATCAAAATTGGGTTTAAAGCATGTACATGACTTGAACCTAAAATGAAAATTTTATTTTCACCGTTAAGCTCTTGTGAAAAAAACTGCTCATGTGTTGAAAATAAATAATCTGGCAGATTCCAAATTATTAACAAAAAAATAATTGATGCTAATAAAATTGCACAAAGAGTAGAAAATAAGATCCTTTTAGTAAGATTCAATTAAAAAAAATAAAAGTTCTTTATTATATAATAATTTAAATTAAATCTTTCTTTTAACAATAATATTAGGCACAAATTTACTCTTAACCAATTTTTAAAATAAAATAAGATTTTTTTAACACATGATTTTATTTTTACTCAAGAAAAACCCTCTTCTAAAAATTTAGATTAGACTATAATAATTAATCAAATATTCTATCCTTTCTAATATTTTTTTATTCTTTAATTGAAAATTGAGAAAACATACTAATACTCAATATTTTTATATTTTGTATGTCAAACTTACAATTTTCTATTAATTTAACTGCATCAAGTGATGAATTTCTAAAATTAGTTACTGATTACAAGAATTTGCCTGTGTATATGCCAAAACAACTTCAAAATTTAGAAATAATTGAGCAAAATAATGGTGAAACGATCACTGAAGAAACATTCTTTTTGAAAACTCTAAAGATTTCAATTACTCAACAAACTATCCACAAAAAAATATCTGAAAATCAACTATCTTGGGAAATTATAACTGGACCCGTTAAAGGAACAAAAGTTATACTATCTTTTGAAAACTCTGAATCTGGCACTATAGTTTCTGTTGATACAGACTTAAAATTAGAACTAAAATTAAAAATATTTTCTCCAATCATCCAAAAACAATACAAAAAGACTTTGACAGGTATTTTGTATAAAATGAATTCAGATATTTTATATAAAATCAATAAGGTGTGACGTATGAGTAGTTTTTCTAATATTATTAATTGGGATAATTTATTTGCAAAATCAAATGAATTTAAACAGAATAAATTCTTTGAATTTGCATTTATTGAAGAATTTTTTAACCGTGACTTTTATGAAAAATTGTATGAAACATATCCAAAAATTGATGATACATGGAACATAAATTCCGACTTATCTAAATTCATTTATTATAAAACTTGGAACAATATTCCTACTTCTGAAATTTCTTCAGAAGGGGATGATCCATCATTAAGCGAATATTGGAATAAATTTAAGCGATATGCAGAAACCACAGAATTTGTTGAAAACTTTAGAAAATTTTCAGGAGTTGGTCCAGTAAAATTGAAAAAAATTATGTTTATGGGATATAAAAGAGGTGGATTTCAACTACCTCATATTCACAACGTTGGTCCCAGTACATTAGTTTTAATGATTTATTTTTCTAAAAATTGGAATAAAGGTGATCCAGGTGGAACCTATATGGCTACTGAAGAAGAAGAATCATCAATAATTTTTGAACCGTATAATCTTGATAATAGTATGGCATTATTTCATGATGGACCAAATGCTGCTCACGGAGTAAGAGTTATCAATAAAGATGTAATACGTCAGGGATTTCAAATAACATTAGAAGGATTTTCTTCAACTTCTGGATGGTCTGGCTGATAATAGAAAAAAATTTAAATTTTTTTTACATATTGTTTTCTTCAAAATATTTCAGAGTATTAGAAATCCCTTCTTTTAGTGATATTTTTGGTTTCCATCCTAATGATCTCATTTTTAAATTACTAACAACAAAATTCCCAACATCCACTTTTTTTGTATACTTTGGTGGTTTTACATATTTTGTTTTTGCATCAGTTAATTTTTCAAGTGTATTACCAATTTCATAAAACCATGTTTTTTTACTAGATGAAATCCAATACAATTCCCCTTGTTTTCCTTTTGTCATAATTTTATTTATTGCACTCACTACATCTGAAATATAGATTAAATCTCTAAAAAATTTCCCATTATTGTAAATTGTAATGTTTTCTCCTTTGAATCCTTTATATATTAAATAATTTATTGCGTTTTTGTTAGGAATTATTTGTTCTTTAGGTCCAAATGAATTAGTAATTCTAAAAATATTAGTATTCAAACCATATACTTGATTGTAAATTTTTGTATAATATTCACTTGATAATCTGTTTACACCATACATCGTAGTTGGATTACATGGTGTTTGTTCATTAACTGGAAGTTTATTCGGTTTACCAATTACTACAAATGTACTACCTAGAATGAATTTACATTTTGGTAATCCTTTTCTTATGATTTCAAGTATGTTTAATGTAGATTTAGTATTTGAATCAAGATCATTAAATGGTGATTCAAATGATTTGGAATGTGATGTATTACCTGCTAAATGAATAATTACATCTGGTTTCTTTTTAATGATAAATTTTTCTAATTTTTCATAGTTTGTTACATCTATTTTTTCAAGTTCTATTTTCTTTCTTATACCATCAACATTTTTTACACTTGTTTTTGTGCATATGATAATTTTATGACGTTTTTTTAACAAATATTCTGCAAGGTGACTACCTACAAATCCTGCCCCTCCAGTAATCATAATTTTCATATACACATCAATTTTTGATTCCTTAAAAAAATTTCTCGTAATTTATTAACATCTATACTAAATTTTCTTTAATTGACTAGTATATCTGAAAAATTCAAGATTCTGAAGAAAGCAAAATTAGTGTTTGAAAATTGGATTATTTACCCTCTTTCTTACTATAATTTTATTCGTGATGATTTCATTCTTTTTAAAACTCGTAGTAAAAAAATTATGAAATTACGAAAACAATCTACTGATTTAATGGCATTAACTCATGTTTGGTTAATTGAAGAATATAAAAAAGAAAATTTTGAAATTAAACCTAATGATGTTGTTATAGATGTCGGTGCACATATTGGATTATTTACAATATATGCATCTCAATTTTGTACTAATGGTAAAATTTATTCTTTTGAACCTGTCCCTGAAAATTATGAACTATTATTAGAAAATATTAAATTAAATAATTTAGATTATGTTACAACTTTTAATCAAGCTATTTCAAATTCTAATGAACCCATAAAATTATTTCTTAATAATGATGAATCTGGTCATAGTATGTTTTCAAAATCTTCTAAAAGTATAATCATTGATTCTATTTCTTTACAAAAATTTTTTGATAAAAATAAAATTGAACGTTGTGATTTTTTGAAACTTGATTGTGAAGGTGCAGAATATGAAATTATAAAAAATCTCCCATTAGAATATTTTCAAAAAATTGATAAATTGGTAATAGAATATCATATGGCTGATTCACATCCTGAATTTTTGATCGAATTAAAAGAAATTTTGTTGAGACAAAATTTTAAGATAGAAACTAAAAAATTATTTTCCGATATTGGATTTCTATATGCTAAAAAAATTTAATTTTTTATAATTATACCTAATCCTTGATTACCTTCTACTTTTACCACATATTTTTTCACATTATTTACACTAGTAAAATCATAAAATGCATCATTATCTATTATATCATCTGAAATAATTACTCCATTTTTTTTTATTTTTTTTATTATCATATTAAATTCAAACATCATATTTTCATATGTATGAGAACTATCATGAATAAAAATATCTAAATCATTAACTTCATTTGAAATACTTTCTAATTTTTCTGCAGATTTTCCAATTATTAATTCCCAATTATTTTTTAATTTTTTGGGAATTATACTACCAATCATTTCTTCAGTTTGCCATGGTCTAAAAATAGAATCTATTGAATATAATTTGCCAAATTTATTATCTTTTAACGCTTGTAAAATATACGAACTACTAATTCCATATGCAACTCCTGTTTCTATAACATTTTTTGGCTTTAAAATTCTACATAAACAATACAAAAATTTTCTTGAATCTGAATTAATTGAATAATCTGTTGGATAAGGTTTTTTCTTTGATGGATATTTTTCATTTTTTAATTTTTTTAAATTTTGTTCTACATGTAATTCTAATTCTTCTAATTCAACTTCATTTACTTCTTCTATCGGAAATATTTTTTTAAAAAATTCTTCAATTGAATCAAAATCATAGATATATTTGTGATTCTTATGATCTTCATTTTCTTTACTTTGTCTTCTTTCTTCAAGCACATTTTTTACCAATTTTGGTTTAAAAATTGACTTTGTTAATATTTGAAAAATAATTGATATTTTATTCATCCTTATTTTTATTCATAAATTTTACATATATTAGTTAGATTTTCTAATAATTTTTATCTTTTATAATAATACGTTGTTTACTTTAACTAGAAGTATAATAACAAAAAATGTTAGAATATGAAAATTGCATTAACATGCCCTGCCTCACTACCTGCAACTCAATTTGGAGGAATAATGTTTCTTTGTGTTCATGTTGCAAAAAAACTTTCAAATGAAGGACACCATTTAACAATTTATACTACTGATCTTGATTTTGCAAATACTACTAAATTCAATAAAAAATTACCTAAAGAAGAAAAAATTGAAAATTTTATCATAAAGAGAACCCATGTTTGGATATCCTCTTTTCTTTTCTTCTTTAATCCTGGAATGTATAATCAAATGATGAATGACAACTTTGATGTAATTCATACAGTGGGAATCCGAAGTTTTCAAGCATTTGTATCTGCTCTAGTATCTAAAAGAAAAAAAATTCCATTGATAATTTCTGATCAGGGAGGACTAACTACTCATCCTGATTTAAAAAAAGGTTCATTTAAGAAAAAATTTTTAGTAAAATTACAAAAACCATTAATTAAATTTATAATTAATCAAGCAAGTAATGTCATTGTTGCAAATGAATATGAAAAAAAAATTTTTCTTGAATTTTGTAATGAGTCAAAAATTTCAATTATTAAAAATGGAATTGATTTAAATGAATTAAATTTGTCCGATGTAAATTTTAGTAAAAAATATGAAATTAAAGAAGAATTTATTTTATTTTTAGGCAGATTTCATGAAGTCAAAGGTATTGATACTCTTTTAGAATCCATTAATTTAATTAAAAATAATCTTATTTTTAAAAAATATAAGATTGTAATAATGGGAGTAGATTTTGGTTTTGAATCTAAAATGTTTGAATTAATAAAAAAATTTAACTTATCTGAACAGGTGATTGTGATAAAAAATCCTCCAAGATTAGATGTTTTAAGTGCATACTCTCAGTCAAAATTTCTTGTTTTACCCTCAAAATGGGAATTGTCTCCATTGACACCATTAGAAGGATTTGCATTTAAAAAAGCAGTAATTAGTACAACTGCCCATGGAATTCCATTTACTTTAACAAATAATGAAAATTCTATTCTAGTTAATCCTGATGACTCTAATGAATTAGCAAATGCAATTCTGGATTTGTTAAAAAATCCTAAAAAATGTGATAATCTAGGATTATCTGGTTTCAAATTAGTTCATGAGACTTGTAATTCTGATATAATGTCTTTAAACTATCTAAAAATCTATCAAAAATTTTTGAATAATCATATTTAGAACTTACTATCAATTATTTCATTAAATTTTAAAAAGTAAAAAATTGTCAAGTAATAAATAATTTAATTCTGTAGATAAAGAATTGAAATCAAAAAAAGATGCATTTAATGATAATTCTATATCTGTGCCTTTTGTAATTCCTATGATTACAAAAGATGATAAAATTGCTATTAATGATGCATTAAATTCAGTATTACTAACTGATGGCCCTAAATTAATAGAATTTGAAAAAATGTTTAGTAAATACACTAATTCTTCTTTTGCAATTGGTGTATCTAATGCAACATCTGCCTTGATGTTATCTTTAAAATCCTTTGGAATTGGAAAAGGTGATGAAGTTATAGTTCCCGATTTAACTTTCGTCGCAACTGCTAGTGCAGTAATTCATTGTGGTGCAACTCCCGTTTTAGCTGATGTAGAGGAGGATACTATGAATCTTGATCCTTTATCTGTCCAAAGAAGTTTAACTAAAAAAACTAAAGCAATAATCCCTGTTCATTTTGCTGGTAGAATTTGTAAAATTAAAGACATTCTAAAAATTTCTAAAGAAAATAATTTAAAAATTATTGAAGATTGTGCTCATGCATTAGGTTCTAGAATTGGTAAAAAATATGCAGGAACATTTGGGGATGTTGGATGTTTTAGTTTCTACCCCACTAAGAATTTTACAACTATTGAAGGTGGGATGATAATTACTAATTCAAAACAAATTTCTGATTATACAAAATCTGCAAGAAATCATGGAATGACAAGATCCTTGAATAATAGATTTTCTTCTGGTAAACCTTGGGAGTATGATGTTAAAGAAATTGGTTTTAATTATAGATTAGATGAAATACGTTCAGCTTTGGGCTTAAGTCAAATGAAACGATTAGACAAATCTAATGATTTACGTAAAAAAGCATCTGAGTATTATACTTCTCAATTAAGTGATATCCCAGGAATTATTCCTCCAATGGATTCAAAAAATAATGAAAATTCTTTTCATCTGTATATTATTAGAATAACTAAAGATTTTCCTATTACTCGTGATGTTTTATTCAAAAAATTATTGAATAATGGAATTCGAACATCTGTGCACTACAAACCTTTGAATCAATTTAGTTTATTTAAGAAAATGGCAAAATCATATGATAAATTAAAAATTTCTAATATGTTGTATGATGAAATTCTATCTCTTCCAATTTATCCTACAATTAGAAAATCTGATCAAAATTATATTGTTGAAAACATAAAAAATCTCATTATTTAATAATCTAAAATCTGATCAAAATTATGAAAAAGAGTATCTAATTTAAAATAATTTATTTGTAAATAATTTTTTTTGATTTCGAGTAAATTAACTAGCAAGTTTTGTATTAATAGTTTTTAAATGTTAAAATTCTCGTATATTTCTAAATGGATGATATTTAGCAACAAAATTCCAATTTCTTTTACAAATAATTAAATGAAAGAAGTTATTTTTATTTTTATGAATAATTACCCTTACCCAAAATCATTTTCTGATGATGAAAAAATTAAATTTTGTGACTTTTTACGTAATCATACTACTGTAGAATGGGGTGGAAATAATCTTTATGATGGAACACATTCCCATTTACAACAAATTCCTGAAGAGTTAACAGAAACTATTTTCTTCTTAAAAAATTATGAAAAATCTAATAATATAAAATTAAAGAAATTTTTGGAAATTGGATTTTATACTGGTTATACAAATACAATTTTAAATAAAATCTTTGAATTTGATGAAATTGTGGGCATTGATACATTTGAGCAATTTGTAGATGGGAATTCCCTAATGGCAAATCACAGATTTAAAAATCTTATTTTAGTTTGTGGAGATTCAACTTCGAAAAGAACAATTTCAATTACTAAAAAATTTAAACCATTTGATTTAATTTTAATTGATGGAAATCATGATTATGAATTTATCAAAAAAGATTTTGAAAATTATAAATCAATGATTTCAAAAAATTGTTTTATTCTACTCCATGATATAAAAAATAAAAATTTTCCTGGCATCTCAAAATTTTGGAAAGAAATATCTAATTCAAAACAATTTATTTCTAAAGAATTTATTTGTGGTGATTATCCGATGAAAGCAGGAATTGGTTTGCTACAAAAACTATGATTATTGTTTTGTTACAGTATTGTGTTTCTCAAAGATTTTTATCTAATTTCAAACTCCTTCAGTAATTTTAAATTTAATTCTCTAAGTGAATTAATTACTATATCTGATTGATATTTTTTAGGTTTTATCACATTCTTATATCTGCCTTTTAGCAATCTAACTGTTTGAAATCCTAGTGGTTTTATGCCTACAAAATCTTTGTTAGGATCATCTCCAACATATACAACTTCTTTTGGCACAACATTTTCTATATTACAAATTTTTAAAAAACAATATGGGGATGGTTTTGCATTTTTTAATCCATAATTCGAAGTAAGAAAACATTTTTTCATGACTTTTTCTAATCCTAATGCCTTTATCTTATTTAATTGAACTATTTTATTACCATCTGTTACAATATAGCATATGTTTTTTTTTAAGTTTTTTAAACAATATTTTGCATCTGCTGAAAGCTTAATTTTTGGTAAATGCATTCTATAAATTGATAAACATTTTCTAACTCGACTTTTAGAATATATGTTAAAATTTATTAATATGTCATCAATAATTTTTTTCCTATTTTCTTTATTCCTATTTTTTAAAAATATTAAAATTTTATTTTTAGGAATTTTATATTCATCTGAAATAAAATTTACTATTGCATCTATTCCACTATGGTAAAATAATTTTTCTTCATATAACACATCATCTAAATCAAAAACTATAATCAACTTACGAACATATCTTTAGAATATCTAATTAGAGTTTTCTTTGGTATTTTTTTTACTTGGTTACTCAATTTTTGACCTAAATTTTCTTTTATAAACCAATTAAAAGAATCTAAACCACATTCAATACTTAGAGATGAACCTCCTCCAAATCTGCTATTACATTCTATAAGATAAATTTTATTTTTTGAATCAACTAACACTTGAATAACTATGTGACCATAAAAGTTAAAATTTTTTATAATTTTGTGAAAAACCTGTTCTATTTTTTTATTTGTTATAACCTGAGAAATTTTTGATTCTCCACTTACAACTAAATTTCTTTTCCTCACAACAATTCCTTGAATTTTCCTATCTTTTGTTACATACCCATCTACACTAAATTCTTCTCCTATGATATATGGCTGAAAAATTGGATTTTGTAAAATTTTTGCATAATTAATAGCATTTTGTTTTGTTAAATTTAATCCAATTTGGATAGAACCTGAACCAAATCTTTCTTTTACTACATATTTCTTAGATTTTATTTCCTGAATATTTTCAGAAGTTTGTATGATTGGAAGATTTACTTTTTTTCCATTTTTATAAAAATTGATTTTATCTAAACAAAAATTAATTGTTTTTAAGTCAGAAATCATTACAAAAATTTTATTTTTTGATAATATTGTCTTATTTTTTGAAAAATAAATTAAATCTCCATCTCTTGTTGGTATAATATAATTAATTTTATTTATTTTACAGTATTTTATCAATTTTCCTATTTTCAAATTTTCTATTAAAGGCATTTTCCAAAATTTTTCTACAAAATACTTACCAATACAATTCACATTTGAATCTCCACCAAAAATTTTTATATTAAAATTGGTAGAATTTCTTAACTGATCAATAAGTGTTATTTTATTTGAAATACTTGTAATTAAGATATTTTTTTGGTCATTTTTTTTTATAATAATGAACTTTTCTTTAAATATAGAATGTAAGATAGAATCATAATATTTTCCATTTCTTTTAATATGATTTTTTAGTATTCCTTCTTTTTTAAATCCATTTTCTTCTAAAACATTAATTATATTTTTTCTAAATTCAAATGTTTCAGTAGTTATTTTATTTAGTTTAAGTTCATTGAATCCTATATTCAAAATCATTTTTAAAAAATTTCTAAAGTCTTTTTCTAAATTAGAATCTAATTTTATTCGTTTTGTATCTGTTAAAAATGAAATTTCCCCCCTTCTTGCTTTCCAGTTAATATGAACTAATCCACCATATCCTATACATTTATTTTTTGATAAAAAACTGAATAAAATCATTTCAGGATTTTTCTTTTCAAACGTTGTCATGATAATTGTATTAAAATAATCTTCTTGCTCTTTTTTTGTTAAAATTTTATCTTGTCTTAACACTTCTCTTTGTTCATTTCTCCATTTTCGAATTTTTTGGATATCTTCTTTTCTTATGCCTACTAATTCTAAATTTTTTGATAAATATTTTTTTGATTTTAAAATAGAATATCCCATTGTATCAATTAATGTTGAATATTATTATAAAAAACAACCCTTTATTGAATAATACTTTAGAAGTAATTCTCTCAATCTAATTTTTAAATATTCTTCTATTTTTACCTTTATTTTCTCTTATTAATTTAAATAATAAATAATTAAATCATTTCTGTGAAGAGTTTTTATAAATTTCTTAGTTCACGATTAGAATTCGGTGAAATTTTAGATATTAATAGAAAACCTATTTTTAGAAGTTCTGCAGTTTTCCCAGTTATACAAAATAATTTTTATTCTACTAATATCTTATTTTTAGGTTATTGGTTGATCAAGCGAAAAATTCGTGAAGTAACAATATTGGTTACTTTGAGAAACTCTAGTGGTGTTATTATCAAAAGAAATTCTCTTTTGATTGATTCCCCAAAATCATATTCTATTGAATTACATTCTTTATTAAAAAACACTTCACATCAAGAATCTAATTTTTTAGGCTCAATAGAATTAGAAATATTCTCTACTCAAGATATGATTTTTCCGTATCCTGCTCTTGTTTTAAATTATTATGGTGACAATTTTAACACATGTGTTCACACTCTAGGTAGAATTTACAATGATTTTGAGGATCTTCATGAGAATGAAACATTTAGAGTACCTGAAAGTGGTTTTGATATACATGCTAACGATGATGTTGAACCGTTCCTATCTTTTGTAAATGGACCTCTTCCTAGTTCAAATCCATTGATTTCATATGTTATAACTAATTTTAAATCTGAAAAATTTAATGGAAGTTTTAATCTAGACAAAATTGATCCTTATGAAACTATATTCTTAAAATTAAAAGAAAAAATTCCTGATTTAAATAATATATTAAAAAATGAATCTGGTTCTATTACTCTTAAACATAATCTTGAAGGTTTTTTCCCCCGCTTTCTAGTTGGTAATATCCAAAATTCTTTTCCTTCACTTAGTTTCACACATACTTATTATGATTGTTCATCATGTTCTGAAGAATCTGATTATTGGAATCGTTCAACTGATGAATTTTATGATTGTTCTGTATACGTTCCAATTTTTATTGATAATAATCAATATACTGAACTTGTAATATATCCAAACTTTTCTCCATCTGATTTCACTCTCGATGTTGTTTTGTATGATTCTGATGGAATTGAGATACATAAATCTGAATCATTTTTAACAATTAGCAGTAAAGATTCTAAATTATTAAAAATTAACTTTAATGAATTAATTAACAATTTGGATATTGATAAAAATAAAGTAAAATCTGCACATTTGATAAGTAATTTTGAAAATAAGATTCCATCTAGATTGAAATTTGGTTTAAATGTTGGGTTAAATAATCTAAAATCAAAAATTCCTTGTAATATTTGCTTTAACTCCAAAGTTGGTAATCCATTAATTGAAAACAAACCTGGCTCATTTCATTGGTGTCCAATTTTTAATGATGGTGGAATTATCACAATAGCAAATTTCTCTCCTAAAAAGAATTACGCCAAATCCAGTAATGTGACTTTACAATTTTTTAATGATGATTCTTTAGCATTAGAAAAAAAATTGGTGTTATCCCCTTGCTCTGAATTTAGGTTAGATGCTACTAGCCCCGAAATTAAAGCCATTATGCAAAATGAATCTATTTGGATGACTATTAACTCTGACAATCCAAATATTCAGGGATTTTATTTCAATTTTCATAAATCAGGTTCTGTAGCAGGTGATCATTTTTTTTAAGACTATGATACAATGTTGTTAAAATTTTTAACAATTAGCATGATTATATTTTTTTAATTTAAAATAGCCAAGTTTCCGAAAGTGGTAAAGTATTTTAGAACTATGTTGATAGGAAAATAGTGTTTAAAAATAAAAAAATCTTGATAACTGGTGGAACAGGTTCTCTTGGTCAAGCACTAACAAAACGTTTGTTAGCAATGGATGTTGATACAATTAGAATTTTTAGTAGAAATGAAAATAACCAAATTAAAATGGAATCTAAATTTAATGACAAAAGATTACGCTTCTTAATTGGTGATATTAGGGATCCTGAAAGATTAAATCGAGCATTTGAAGATATTGATTTTGTTTTTCATGCTGCTGCACTAAAACATGTAGATAAAATTGAATATAATTCATTTGAAGCAATAAAAACTAACGTTATTGGCTCACAAAATGTAATTAACGCATCTTTACATGAAAATGTTGAAAAAACAATTTGTGTAGGTACCGATAAAGCTGTTTCACCTCTTAATACATATGGTGCAACAAAACTGTTAATGGAAAAATTATTTGTTACAGCAAATAATTATATTAATCCAAAAAAACACAGAACAAAATTTATTGCACTACGTTATGGTAATGTACTTGGCAGTAGTGGATCTGTAATTCCAAAATTCATTCAGCAAATATCTTCTAATGAAACAATTACTATAACTGATCCAAATATGACTCGGTTTAGTATTACGATGGATGAAGCTTTAGATTTTATTCTTAAAGCAACAGAACTTGGATCTGGCTCAGAAATATTCATTCCTAAACTAAAGGCATATTCAATAGTTGATGTTAAATCTGCATTATTTGAATTATTACAAAAAACTGATGAAAGAATTTCTGGAATAAGACCTGGTGAAAAATTACATGAATTTTTAATTAATGAAGATGAAATGCGCTATACTTGGGAAGTTGGAAATCTATATGTGATATTAAACCCTCTAGAAAAACTTAACAAAATAGAACGAACATATCTAGAAATGAAAAAAATAAAAAATATTGGAATTTATTCTTCTAATGATGTACAAAAACTATCTATAGAAGATTTAAAAAAATTAATCAAAAAATCAGATTTATTATAATTCAATATAATTAAAAAATACTTTGCATAATTGATTACTTATGAAACAAATAAAAAATGAATCTAAATCCATATTATTTGTAGATTCTTCTACATCTATAGAAGAAATAATTAACATCAAAAACACTATTAAAAATATTCAAATTTTTACATTTGATTATAGTTCTCATAAAGTACTAATTCAGCACAATATTGCACATGAAATTTCTGATAACTACATCTCTGAAGATGATTTGAACTCCATTCAGGCTAAATCTTATGAATTTTCAGAGTGGTATAAAATAGATGAAATTAAGAATTTTCAAAATTTTGAGGAAATTGATCTTGGAAGTCTTTTCAAAATTGAGTTTTTTGTTTTTTTATTACCATTTTTGAAAAAAATTATAGAAATAAATAATATTATTAATTCTAATCAAAACTATAACATCTATGCTCCCAATCAATTATATGATATTTCTAAACATTTTGAAAAAAATCTAAAATTAATTAATAAAAAGCAAAATACTCAAAAAGATTTTTTTTATGATACTCTATCATTTAAATTTATTTTTTTTAGTTTTAAAATTTCTCAACAAACTTATAAAAAATTAAAAAATATTTTAAATAGATTTTTTCTATTATTTTTCAAATCTCAAAAACAGAATCCAAATGTGTTACTAGTTGAATTTAATACTATTTTGTATAAGGATATATTTTCATCCATTAAAAAACATTTACTAACTTCTGTTTTTTATGGATTACGTCGTCCTCCAATTTGGAATCTAAGTTCTTTTTTTATTTTTCGTAATTCCAATTGTAAAATTTCTCCTTTGTCTTTTGGAAATAAAAAATTAAATTCTAGTATGAGTAAAAAACTTAATTCTGTAGAAGAAAATTTTAATACATTAACCCAAAATTATGATAAACACTTTAACAATTTTTTTAGTATAAACAATTTCTCTTTCTGGAAAATTTTAAAACCATATTTTATAAAATTATTTCAAAAAAATAATTTGGAATCTATTGAAAATATTGAAATTACTAAAAAAATGTTAGAAAATTTAAAGCCTAAACATGTTGTTTTATTATCTGAAAGTGGAAAAACAGAACAAATTACGCTCAAATTGGCAAAAAAATTTGGTATCAACTCTATATTATTACAACATGCATTATTTCATGATGGAAATAAAGGTCATGATTATAACCACTTTACAGGTTCGATTTTAAATGATTCTGATAATTTTCTTATTTGGGGAAATGCTATGTATCGTTATGCTGAAAAATATGATTTATCATTAGAAAAAATTACTAAAATTGGAAGTACTGTTCATGACCAAACATTTCAAATTAAAAAAAATAAAAATCATGATGAAGGTTTTATACTTGTAGCTGCACAAGGTCCATTAAATATGCATGTTAAAGATTATACTGTTGAAGCACACAAAGAGTATGAACATATAATTCGAACAATTTGTAAAATTGCTAAACAAAATAATAAAAAATTAATAATAAAACTTCATCCATATGAAGATGATAATGCTGAATCCATTATTGCAAAAGAAATTGATCCTAACATTAGTGTTATAAAAAAAGGTGATATTATACCCTTGATACATTCTTGTAGCTTTATGATTTCAATAAGTACTAGCATGTCCAATGTAATTTTAGATGGTCACATATTAGAAAAACCTGTAATTCGTATACCTTTTGGAGAATGGCATGGTGCACCTGATCAACTTCGACAATCTTCATGTCATAATATTAAACTAGATGAATTTGATTCCACTCTTAAAAAATTATTTTCTGATAAAATTTTTTATGATATTTTAGTTAATCAAGGTTCTAAATTTATTAATGAATGTTTAGATAATCAAGCTGTTGCTTCTGATAATTTAACTACATTCTTGCAAAAAAATTAATTCCAAATTCTACTTACTCCAATCGGAATATCTAAGTTTATTTTAGAAATTGTTGGATTTCTGTCAAGAAACTTAATAATTTTTTCTAAAGTAATGGGAGTTTTCTCTTTACCTAATTTTTGATGAATAATTCTTGCTACGATAAGATCTTCTGGTGTATCTACAGTTAATCTAATCTCTGGTCTCAAAACTGTCACCTTTGGTTTATGTCTAAATATTTTAAATCGATCTTGATTTTGATTTATAAATAAACTACAAAGTTCACTTCTGTGTTCTTTTCCACCATCCTTATGTGATATTTCTAAGGCTTCCCTGTTAATTATTTCATAATTTGAACCTAATGGTAATCCATCAACGATAGATAAATCATATTTGCCAGATATATGATTTTTAATTAATTCATCAATACCTTCCCAATAAATAAACGGATTTTCTGGTGTAGTTCGAAAAATAATCTCTGAATTTGTATATTGAGCTGCATCAATTAATCTTTTTAAAACATCATGATCATCTCCTAAAATAAATTTTAATTTATTTTTTCGAGCAAAATTTACAAATATTTCATTTCCTGGTTTATTACTAATTGCCAAAATTATCTCATCAATAAGTTTAGATTTTTTAATTTGTTCTATATGTAACTCTAAAATTCTAAATTTACCAACTAATTGTAATGGCTTTGCAAATAATCTTGTCGAATCAACTCTACACCCTATTATCGCTGTTATTTTTTTATTTATATTTTCTAACATAGTTTTTTTAATTATTGTATTTTTAGAAATATCTTTTATACATTTTTTTCCTATGATATCATTTAGTGATAATGGTTCTTCTTTTAATTTTGTTCTTTTAAATTCTATCATTGATTTTTTTAAAATAGTATTTTTCTTTAAATCTTGTTTAACAATTGCATTTTTTTTATGTATTAGTCTATATTGTAATTCATTTTTCTCCATTTCTATTCCTCCTTTACCCAATGCTTTTTGAGATTTTTTAATTAAAGAAGTTAATAATAAAAATTCATTAGGATTTAATGCTGAAAAATAATCTAATCCTTTTTTTGATCTATCTAATGTAATGTGTTTTTCTATAATTTGTGCTCCTAGACTTACACCTAATAGTGGAATAATATTTGCTAATTCTGAATCACCAGAAACATGATCCATTAAACCTATTGGAAGAGAAAATTTTTCTTTCAATGATAGTATTTTTAATAAATTCAAATCTTCTATTTTTGTAGGATATCCTTGAAAACTATACATAAGAACAACATCATTTTTTGGAAGAATTTTTAATGCATCATCAATTTCTGAAAAAGTACAACCTGCAGTAGATAGTAATACTGGTATTTTCAATGTTGCAACAAATTCTAGTAATGATGGATTATTAAGATCTGTAGAATGAATTTTGATTCCATCTACTCCAATTTTTGATATTTCTTTTGCACCTTTTAATCCAAATACATCTACAAAAAATTTTAACTTTAATTTTTTTGAATATTTAATAATTTCAATCCATTCTTTTTTACTCATTTCTAACCTTTTGTACATTTGATAATTTTCATGATCAGGTTCTGCTAACTCATCAGCAATAATTTTTTGAATTTTTACTGCATTTGCTTTACCGTTTGCTGCTGCTTTAATGATTTTTTTAGCTTCTGAAAGTTTACCTTCATGACTATTTGCTATTTCAGCAATAATGAAGATATTCTTTTGGATAGTTTTTTGCACTGAAATTTAACAATTTAAACATCTATTAAATTTTGACTAATCTTTAAGAAAGTATTTTTATCTATATGTTTCTCATTTAACTTACTATCATGAAATATTCCCAAAAAAAAATTATTCATCTTTTTGAACCCTTTTCAGATGAACAAGAGGCTGAACAAGTTTCAAAAATTATTAAAAATAATTTTTGGGCATCTGGTTCTGGTGTTGGATTAGTTTCTAAATTTGAAAATAAATTTCGTGATTTTATAGGTTCTAAAAATGTAGTTGCTGTAAATAATGGTACATCCGCACTACAATTATCTCTAAATATCTTAGATGTTTCAAAAAAAGAGGTACTTATTCCATCTCTAACATTTGTAAGTACTGCTCATGCAGCAGTTACAAATAATGCAAAACCAAAATTTGTAGATATTGATGAATCAACTCTTTGTATAGATATGGATGATCTAGAAAAAAAAATAACAAAAAATTCTAAAGTAATAATACCTGTTCATTTTGGTGGTTATCCATGTGATCTTAAAAAATTAAAAAAAATTAAACATGATTATAATTTAAACATTGTAGAAGATGCTGCACATGCTTGTGGGGCAACCTTTGATAATAAAAAAATTGGTTCACACAATGAAATTACATGTTTTAGTTTTCATCCTGTGAAAAATTTAGCAATGCCTACTGGTGGAGCAATTGCAATTAATAATAATCAACAGCATAAATTATTGAAATCTCTACGGTGGTGTGGAATAACTAATCGCAATGGAAGTGACTATGATGTTGATAAATTAGGTTGGAATTTTTATATGAATGAAATATCTGCAGGTGTAGGCTTAGTGCAATTAAAACGACTTGATAAACTAAATAATAAAAGAAAACAAATAGCAAAAATCTATCATTCAAAAATTAATTTAGATCATAAAATGCCCTTTTCTAAAGATTGCAGCTATCATCTTTATTGGATAAGGGTAAAAAATAGAACAACATTTATGAAAAAAATGTTTGAACATGGTATTGAAACTGGTATACACTATAAGCCTGTGCATAAAATGACATATTATAAAAATTCAACAAAATTAGAAACTTGTGATAGAATATGGACCGAATTAGTATCAATACCAATGCATCCCAATTTATCTGAAATTCAGGTTGAAAAAATAATAGATACTGTAAATACCTTGGCAAAATAGTTATCTATCAAAATTCATAAATATATAATTTTATGACATTGATTGATAGATAATTATGACAAAAAATAATAAATTTCAAATTATCGCTGAAATTGCTTCTAATTGGAATGGTAGTGAAATCTTAGGAAAAAAAATTATTAAAAAAGCTTCACAGGCTGGAGCCGATTATGTAAAATTCCAAATGTGGAGAGCTTCTGATCTTTACAAAACTTCTCATCCTAATTGGAATGAAATTAAAAAATCTGAAATGACATCCAATACTGCAAGAAAATTTAAAAAATATTCTGATAGTATTGGAATTAACTGTATTT
>Ga0209089_10002064_pt1 | contig 17974 bp, 14 predicted proteins | sample ArcticOcean_MG_C_FD_187431 | JGI IMG/M metagenome (GOLD analysis project Ga0209089, IMG submission 187431) | Marine microbial communities from western Arctic Ocean - ArcticOcean_MG_CB2_150 (SPAdes) (version 2) | ecosystem: Environmental > Aquatic > Marine > Oceanic | place: Arctic Ocean: Canada... | reverse complement strand
AAATATCCAAGGGCTGCAAGGTGTTATACCTGGAGACGCCAACCAACCCAACCATTAAAATAACAGACATCAAGCGCTTAAGCGCTGCAGCCAAAAAAGTAGGTGCTCTTGTCGTTGTTGATAACACGTTCGCAACTCCAATCAATCAAAGACCACTTTCACTTGGTGCTGATATTACTCTGCACTCTGCCTCTAAATACCTAGGGGGTCACGCAGACGCTCTTGGAGGAGTGATTTGTGGCAATCAAGACTTAGTTAAGAAAGTTTATCATTACCGTGAAATAAACGGTGCTACCCTTGCCCCAATGGACGCATATAGCCTCCTAAGAGGAATGAAAACATTAAAGCTTCGAGTTGAAAGACAAAATGAAAGCGCAATGTTAATTGCAACGTACTTACAAAATCACCCTTTGGTTGATCAGGTTAATTACCCTGGATTGGAATCTCATCCTGGCCATGAGATAGCTGAAGAACAAATGAATGGTGGCTATGGCGGAATGTTAAGTTTTTCTGTTAAAGGTGGCCTGGAATCAATTAAGAAATTTTTACCAAAACTTAAATATGCCCATATGGCGGCTAATTTAGGATGCGTTGAAACCGTAGTTGGCCCACCATTAACAACAAGTCATGTAGAGTGCAGCGCAGAAGAGCGTATGGCTGCTGGTATACCTGAAGGCTTAGTAAGATACTCAACTGGTATTGAGGATGTTGAAGATCTGATTGCTGATTTAGAGCAAGCATTTAAAGAAATTTCTTAGGAAGTTAAGGAGAACGTGATGAAACAAGAGAGAAGAAGATTTGAAAAAGAAGAATACCTTGAAAGACAATTAAAGACTCGCAAGTCAATGAACGCTTTAAATGTAGAAGTTTTAATTGTTTACGACCCTGCTAATATGTTCTGGTTAACGGGATATGATGGCTGGTCATTTTATGTCCATCAATGCGTTGTAATTACAACAGATGGTGGTCTTTTTTGGTATGGCAGAGGGATAGATGCAAAAGGGGCAGAACTTACTACAGACCTTGAGTTAAATAATATCCTCTCATATCCCGATGATTATGTGATGAGCCCAGAAAGGCATCCAATGGAGTTCCTTGCAAACATCCTAAAAGAAAAAGGTCTGCATAATAAAAGAATTGGCCTAGAAAAAGACAACTATTATTTCTCTGCCAGAGCCGCAGAGTCATTATATAGCTCACTTCCTGCAGCAACTTTTAGTGATCAGACAGGCCTAGTTAACTGGCAAAGAGCGGTTAAATCTGAAACTGAAATTACATACATGAAACGTGCAGGCAAGGTTATCGAAGGAGTTTATGAAAGGGTTATGCAGGTAGCAAAACCTGGAATGAAGAAAAATGACTTGGTAGCTGAAATATATCACGCAGGAGTTCAAGGGCATCAAGGGCATTATGGAGACTATGCCTCATTCGTTCCTCTTATTGGCGCAGGAGAAGAGGCGGCGGCCTGTCACATGACATGGAATGATGAGCCACTGAAAAATAATGAAGGCATGTTTTTAGAGTTGGGAGGAGCGTACGCAAGATATCACTGTCCTTGCTCAAGAACGTTGTTTTTAGGAACGCCTCCTCAGCAGTACTTAGATATCGAAAAAGTAATTAATGAATGCATTGAAAATGCTATCGAGATGTTTAAGCCGGGCAATACCTGTGCTCAAATTTCAGACAACTTTACTGCAACCCTTAAAAAACATGGTTACGAAAAAAATAATCGATGCGGCTACCCTATTGGTTGCAGTTACCCACCTGACTGGGGTGAGCGCACGATGAGTCTTCGAGGGACAGATCATACTATTCTTGAAGAAAATATGACTTTTCATTTTATGCCTGCCATCTGGTTTGATGACTGGGGATTTGAAATGACTGAGAGTATTCGTGTTGGAAGCAATGGGGGTGAATGCCTGTCAAATGTTCCCAGGAAGTTATTAGTCAAATAGCGCTTACTTAGCTATACTTGATTTTTTAATTAAGCTCTCTGGAATTTGATTGCTATCTTTGATTGTATTTAAAACTGCATAACTAAAATAGCGGTTAAGCCCAATATCGGCATTAAGGACTTTCTTTATGAAACTTTGATATTCCACTACATCTTTCACAAGTACTTTCAAGACATAGTCTAATGCTCCGCCAACTGACCAGCACGAGAGCACCTCATCAAACTCTACAATAGCCTGCTCAAATCGATTAAACTCACCCTGTTTATGACTCTCAAGCTCTACTTCAGTAATCACAAGATGGAAGTCATCTAAAAATGAAGAGGATAAATTTGCACCATAGCTTTCAATAATTCCAGCCTGCTCTAACCTTTGAAGCCTATCCCAAGAAGGGGTGAGAGATAAGTTAAGCTTATCTGCAAGCGCAGTTTTAGTTATTCTTCCTTCTTCTTGAAGAATGACCAATATCTGAATGTCTCTTTCATCAAGCTTGTGCATATTAGGCTATTAAATTTAGTTGATATTACCTAAAACATAATATACAGAAATCAATAATTGTCAACAATAATCTAAAATGTAAGGTTAAATAAAACTATTTGACAAGATATTGATTTTATTGTTAACAATACTTCACAAAATTTGAAAAGTTATTACTCATTAATTCAAAGTAAAATACAAAAAATCTAGTTATTTATTTGATTTATTATCTTAGAGATCTGATCAAAAGTGGCTTGGTTCGAAGTGAAGACGGGCTTGCCGATAGCAGCCTCTATTTCAGGGATGATCTCAGCAGATCTCATTGCTGTGCACGATATAAAGATCGCATCAGCATCCTCATGAATTGCCGCCTTTGCTGCTGAAATTATTTCATCAGCTGGAAGCATAGCAACATCTCGATCATCACTCATATCCATATGCATTGAAGATACCATTTCAACGCCATTTCGCTCTAAGTAGCCCCTTAAAAGAGAGGAAACCTCTTCACTATAGGGAGTTAGAACACTAATCTTTTTAAAGCCTCGCGCTTTGAAATTTGCAACAACCGCTTGGGAGGTGGAAAGAACTTTTGCAGTTGGCTTGCTTTCATGAATTGCAAGTTCTATTGCCTCATCACCAACAATAGATGATGAAGAGGTGCAATTAAAGACAACTAGATCAAGATCATAATTTGGGAGTATTAGAGCGGCAGCTTCAGTTAAATCATCGCCAATTGCAGCTAAAGACTCTGGGGTCATAGGATTTGCAAAGTGAATTCGGTTGAAATAAAAGTCATAGTTTGGCTTTTGATCAGTATACATTCTCACAAAGTCACGCTCAAAAGTGAAATCAGTATTTAAAACGATTAAGCCGACTGATGGCCTCTCAATATTTCTAGTTAAAGTTTTTGAGATAGTATATTTTTTTGATTCAATAGTCATAATTAATGTCTAACAGAGGTAGAAAATAAGTGCATCACAACAACGCCAGAAAGAATTAAAGACATTCCAATGAGTGATCCAAGGTCTGGGATTTCTTTGTACACAAATGCGCCAACACACGCAACTAAAACAATGCCTAATCCTGACCAAACTGCGTACACAACACCTAAAGGAAGATCCCTTAGAGCAAGCGTCATAAGATAAAAAGAAATGATATAGAAAACTACAAGAAATGTAGTTGGAACGAGTCTTGAAAACTCTTCAGTAGTCTTAAGTAAACTTGTTGCAGCAACTTCAGCTGCAATTGCAAGCGCCAAGTAAATATAGCTCATATTAATTTAGAGTTGACTATAAAAACCCACAGTATAACCTTAAGAAATACCTTTATATAAAATTTGAACCTGAATAATTACAGCAATTAAAAATAACTAGTCAGTAATTGTAATTTTGGTTTTTATGTAATATGGGCCGCAGTTATAAGAAAATAAAGATTTGAAGTTGGCCTATAAGCCGGGTTCTGTTCGGCCGAAGCCTTGATAGTCATTCATCTACGATACTTGTCACCAAGCATCTTGAGCACTCTACCCGAAGACAACGCGAGCAGCGCCAATGCCTCCCTATTTGAGCTTGCTCCAAGTGGGGTTTACCATGCCACACTTATCACTAAGTGCGCGGTGCGCTCTTACCGCACCATTTCACCCTTACCTATCGAAACAGGCGGTTTATTTTCTGCTGCACTTTCCGTCGCATCACTGCGCCTAGCCGTTAACTAGCACTTTGCTCTTTGGAGCCCGGACTTTCCTCCCAGTGCAATTGCACTCGGCGACCATCCGGCCAACTTCAAGGGAAAATTATACGCTAGGAATACTTCGATTAAGGAGTGCTAAAATTAACTAAAACTTTGTTTAACTGTTAAAAGTTACAGGGATATTATCCAATACTTTATGGATATTCTCTCCATCAGTGTCGACCGCAACAGTTACCGGCATATCTTTAACCTCAAGCTCATAGATCGCCTCCATGCCCATCTCTTCAAAGGCCAAAACTTTTGCCTTCTTAATGGACTTAGAAATCAAGTAAGCTGCGCCGCCAACTGCAATTAAGTAGCTTGCCTTGTGTTTTTTAATACTTTGAATGGTTGCTTCACCGCGCTCAGCCTTACCAATCATTCCTAAGATTCCTGTGTTTTCAAGCATCATGTCAGTAAATTTATCCATTCTTGATGCGGTTGTTGGCCCTGCAGGACCTATTACTTCATCGCCCACAGCATCAACCGGCCCGACATAATATATGAATTTATTGTCAAAGTTAACGCCTTCGGGCAGCCCCTCACCGCTATCAATCATTGACTTAAGGCGCTTATGGGCAGCGTCCCTTCCAGTAATAATTGTTCCGGACAAAAGCAGTGTATCTCCAATATTCCAATGCTCCATTTGAGACTGATTTAGATTATTTAAATCTACCTTTGTATACTTAGAAACGTCCATATCCAAGTCTGGATAGAGACTTAAATCAACCTCTGGCAATTCCGCAACTCCAGAGCCATCTAACGTAAAGTGAACATGCCTTGTAGCCGCGCAGTTTGGAATCATTGCAACTGGAAGTGAGGCTGCATGTGTTGGGTAGTCCTGAATCTTAACGTCCAGAACCGTTGTTAGTCCGCCCAGACCCTGGGCGCCAATTCCAAGTGCGTTGATCTTATTAAATAAATCAATTCTTAGGGATTCTATTTCAGTAGGATTACTTTTATCTTTAATGTGATTAATATCGATTGGATCCATGAGCGCTGATTTGGCCATTAGCATTGCTTTTTCAGCAGTTCCGCCCACTCCGATACCGATCATTCCTGGAGGGCACCAGCCCGCACCCATTGTTGGAATTGTTTTGAGAACCCAGTCCGTCAGATTGTCATCGGGATTTAATACTGTAAATTTTGATTTGTTTTCAGAGCCACCCCCCTTAGCCGCAACCGTAATGTCTAATTTATCTCCTTTAACAAGCTTGGTGTGAATAACGGCGGGTGTATTGTCTTGGGTATTTTTTCTACTAAATAATGGGTCACTAACGATTGAAGCCCTTAAGCGGTTATCAGGCTCATTGTAAGCCCTCCTTACTCCTTCATTAATCATGTCTTCAAGAGAAAGTTGTGCGTCCCACTGAATGTTCATCCCAACTTCAACAAATACATTAACAATTCCAGTGTCTTGGCAAATGGGCCTTTTACCAAGCGCGCACATTTTAGAGTTTATTAAAATCTGTGATATTGCATTTTTTGCGCTTTGATTCGTTTCTCTTTCATAAGCAGATACCATCGCACTAATAAAATCAGGTGAGTGATAATAAGAAATATACTGCAATGCCGAATGGATACTTTCTACTAAGTGGTCTTGTTTAATGATCATATTTAATTGGATTTATCTATTGTCAAGTATATTAAAGAAGAATATATTATAATCTCTTTTCATTTTAATCATTTTTTTGCTAGGATTCCCTTATGTTCAATTTATTCAAAGGCCAAAATCTATCTATTGATCTTGGAACAGCCAATACACTTATTTATATGGACGGCAAAGTAGTTCTAAATGAACCCTCTGTTGTTGCATTAAGACACGAAAAGGGCGCTTTAGAGTCAACAGTTATAGCAGTAGGTCAAGAAGCAAAGAACATGCTTGGAAGAACACCTGGCGCAATTGAAGCTATTAGGCCAATGAAAGACGGCGTAATCGCAGACTTCAAGGTCACTGAAAAAATGCTGCAACACTTTATGAAAAAAGTTTTGAAATCAGGCTTTTTCTCGCCAAGCCCGAAGGTATTAATTTGCGTTCCATGTGGCGCTACTCAAGTTGAAAGACGCGCAATTAAAGAAAGCGCTGTAGGTGCTGGTGCAAGAGATGTTTACCTTATTGAAGAGCCTATGGCTGCTGCTCTTGGAGCAGGCATGGCAATTGAAGAAGCTTCAGGTGCAATGGTGCTTGATATTGGCGGCGGAACCTCAGAGATTGCAATACTATCTTTAAATGGAATAGTCTACTCAGACTCTTTGAGAGTTGGTGGAGATGTTTTTGATGACACTATTGTTAAATTTATAAGAAGGGTTCACGGCATTATTATTGGTGAGGCTACTGCTGAACAAATTAAAGAAGAGGTTGGAAGTGCTTTTGAATCTAAAATTATTCGTAAAAATGAATTTAGAGGCCGCGCAGTTTCTACTGGCCTCCCTGTTGCCTTTGAAGTTACTAATTCTGAAATATTAGAAGCCTTAAGCGAGCCTCTAGGAATGATTATTAGCGCACTAAGAACAGCTCTTGAGCAAACACCTCCCGAGTTATCGTCAGATATTGCACAAAATGGTTTGGTTATTACTGGTGGTGGAGCTCTTTTAGAGGGTCTTGATAAGCTAATTCATAATCAAACAAACTTGCCTGTTACTATTGCAGATGACCCACTTACCTGTGTTGCAAGAGGTGGAGGAATTGCTTTAGAAATGATCAATCACCATGACATGGGGTTTTTGGCGGCAGAGTGAATCAAGATAAGTCGAAGGATTAATAATGCGGCTTTTAAAACTTTTAGTACCCGTTTTTTTATCAATAATCTTAATTGTATTTGATACCCGCTTTTCTTATTTAGATAACTTTAAAAAGTTCACCCTAACTCTCCTTAGTCCAATTTATGTAATTGTTGACTTGCCTAGCCAAGTTATTGGCTGGGTTAATGACAAGGGTGCTGACAATGACAAATTAATTAGTGAGAATGATTACCTACAAGGTCAATTAATTGAACTTAAAGTAAGACTTCAAACCTACAATAATCTAGCTTTAGAAAATCAAAAAATATCAAAGCTACTAGATTCGAGCTATGAAATACCAAATCATGATGCTAAGCTTGCCCATGTTAAATCAATCTCTCAGTCTAGGCTATCCAAAAAAATTATTATTGGCAAGGGATCTAATGACGGAGCGGCGCTGTCCCAGCTTATAGTTGGCTCAGATGGTGCTGTTGGTCAAATTACGCAAGTTACCCCTATGTATTCAACCGTTCGACTGCTCACTGATCCCACTCAACACATGCCCGTTAAAAACTCAAGAAATGGAATTAGAGGTATCACCAAGGGAGTAGCATCAAATGCAAATGGCATGATAATTGAATTTGTACCTTTGGACTCAGATGTCAAAGTAGGAGACATTTTCCTTACTAGTGGGATTGGTAATTTGTATCCATCAGGATATCTTGTTGGAAGAGTAACTTCAATCAATGACACAATAGATGCTTCATTCTTATCAATTTCACTTCAGCCAGCTCAAAATATGAATAAATTAGAACTGGTTCTTATTGTTAAAGAAAAAAATGACTAATACAACTCACCTTTTTCTCCTAATTAAAATATCTATTATTGCATTTATCATTGGTGCAATCTCGCTGCCATCTTTTCTAGAGCTTATCTCTCCTTTTTGGCTGTTATCTTTTTTTATCTACTGGTTGATTTATTCAAATGGTAAGAGTGTCTTTACTTCTGCATTTATTCTTGGAATACTCCTTGATGTACTTCAAGGGGGAATCTTAGGTCAAAATGCACTTGCACTAGTTCTGAGCTCTGCTTTTATTTTAAATGTTAAAAAATCTTTTTTTGTTTCAAACATAACAACCCAGCAGGTTTATATTTTTATAAGCACTCTAATTTATTTAATTACGTTTTTATTAATTCACTCATTGGTTAATGGACTAAATATTAAATGGTTAATCTTACTTTCACCATTTACTAGTGCGCTTTTATGGCCACTCATTCGCCTCCTATTAGCAAAACTTAAGCAATAATTAATCTGTCGGTATGGAAAAAATCGGAAACATTAAACGCGAAAAGACAGTATTCAAATCAAGAGTAATTCTTTCTGCGGTCATAATGCTTTTGATTACATTGATCTTAATACTAAGACTCTTTAATCTCCAAGTAACTAAGCATGACTATTATTTAGAAGAAGCGCTTGGCAATCAAATGCAAAACCTCCCGATCACTCCAATTAGAGGTGACATTCTAGATCGAAATGGGAAAGTTTTAGCAACCAATGAATTTTCTTATATTTTGACAATCACTCCAGAAAAGGTAACTAATTTAAATGAAACATTAATAGAGTTAGAAATAAGTGATTTAATTAGTTATGAAGATATCAAAAAATTTAATAAAAAATTAAGTCGCTTTAAAAAATTTCATAACATACCCGTAAAATTTAATCTTTCTGAGTCATCAGTTGCTTCATTTCTTATAAAAAATCAGCTACCTGGGGTTGAGGTTGAGCCATACTTTCATCGCGTTTATCCATATGGCGCTTCGAGTTCTCATCTTATTGGTTATGTCTCTTCAATGAATCAAAAAGAAAAAAGTAATTATGATAAAAAAAATTATAATGGTACAAATTTTGTTGGAAAAACAGGCATTGAAAAACAATATGAAAGGCTACTTCATGGCGAGTCTGGTATAAAACAAATTGAGAGAAATGTTGCGGGTCGTATAGTAGACACTAGAATTATAACCCCCTCCATTGCTGGGCAAGACATCTACTTAAATATTGATATTGACTTACAACTTAAGGCTGAATCCCTTCTGGGTGATAGTAGGGGCGTTATAGCGCTTATCAATGTTAAAGATGGGGCAATACTGAGTCTAGTAAGTACCCCCTCATTCGATCCAAATTGGTTTGTTAATGGGATATCAGTAGAAAGATATAATGAGCTCAGTAGTAACGAAGATTTGCCACTCTTTGATAGAAGCATTAAGGGGCTCTACCCTCCTGGCTCAACTATCAAGCCAATGGTTGCCCTGGCTGGTTTAGAGCTAAACAATATAACCATTAAGCATAGCACTTTTTGTCCAGGATACTACAAATTAAATAATTATTCTAGAAAGTTTAACGACTGGAAGCGGACTGGTCATGGAAAAGTAAATGTAATTGAGGCTATCGCTCAATCATGCGATGTATTTTTCTATGACTTAGCTTTCAATATGGGTATTGATCAAATCCATGACAGTCTTTCATATTTTCAATTTGGCAAAAAAACAGGGATTGACTTGCCTGGAGAGCTTGGCGGAATCCTTCCGTCCAGAGAATGGAAAAAGATTAACAAGGATGAGCCTTGGTATAGAGGTGAAACCCTTATCACAGGAATTGGTCAAGGCTTTATGACTTCAAGCCCTCTTCAGCTTGCTTTAGCAACAGCAGCTATTGCAAATAAAGGCCAGCTATTAACGCCCCAAGTAATGATGCACTCTCAATCAAAAAATGGCGATTTTTTTGAAGAACGCAACCCCAAAGCGCAACAAATACCTATAAAAGACATTAGCAACTGGGAGTTAATTATTGAGGCAATGAAACAAACGGTATACGGAAAATTTGGAACAGCCAAGAGACTGAACAATAAGCTTCAGTATAGCCTGGCTGGAAAAACCGGCACTGCGCAGGTTTTTGGACTTGATCCAGAAGAAGAATATATTGCTGAAAATATTGAAGAAAAATTAAGGGATCATGCACTATTTACTGGGTTTGCACCGATTGAAGACCCACAAGTTGCAATAGCTATTATTGTTGAAAATGCAGGCAGTGGAAGCTCTAAAGCAGCGCCATTGGCAAGGGAGCTATTAGATGAGTATTTTATTAAAAATCCAGTTGAACTAAATACAACAGATTAAATCTAATATCTTTACAGCTTTTCAATATAGAATTTTTTTCTAAAGTCAGAAAATGTATTATTCTCAATTGACTCCCTAATTGACTTCATCAAATACTGGTAATAGAAAAGATTATGAAGAGTATTTAGGCGAGACCCTAAAATCTCATTTGATTTTTGAAGATGGTGGAGGTAAGCCCTTGAATAATTTTTACAAGTTGAGCAATTACAATTAGGATCTAGAGGCCCAGTATCTTTCTTATGTTTTGCATTTCGAATTTTTACAACGCCCTCTGAAGTAAATAAATATCCATTTCTTGCGTTACGAGATGGCATTACGCAATCAAACATGTCAATTCCACATGCAACACCTTCAACTAAGTCTGATGGCGTCCCAACACCCATTAGATACCTGGGCTTGTCTGAAGGCATTTGATCAGGTAAATAGCTAAGGACATTCATCATTTCTTCTTTTGGCTCTCCAACCGACAAACCTCCAATAGCGTAACCATCAAAACCCATCTCAACTAATGACTCAGCTGATTGAAGACGAAGCTCCTTATGCATTCCGCCTTGAATAATTCCAAAAAGAGCATTTTTATTATTGAGTCTTTGATGCTCTTCTAAAGATCTTTTTGCCCATCTCAATGAAAGCTGCATCGATTGATCAACAACATTTTTTTCGGCAGGATAAGCGGTGCAATCATCGAATATCATAACAATATCTGAACCCAGTTTATGCTGAATTTGCATAGACTCTTCAGGACCCATAAAAATTGCTGAGCCATCCTTTGGCGATCTAAACTTAACACCCTGCTCAGTTATTTTCCGCATCTTGCCCAAGCTAAAAACTTGAAACCCGCCAGAATCAGTCAGTATTGGGCCAGGCCAATTCATAAAATCATGGAGGTCGCCATGAGCCTCAATCACTTCAGTTGTCGGCGTTATTGACAAGTGAAATGTATTTCCTAAGATAATTTCAGCGCCCAAATCCCTTACTTCATCAACAGTCATTGCTTTGACTGTTCCATAAGTTCCTACAGGCATAAAAGCTGGAGTATTAACCTCTCCACGATCAAAAGTTAACTTGCCTAAACGAGCTTTATTGTCAGTATGTTTAAGTTCAAATTTCATAGTAAGGTTGTAAAAATTATGTGATGGTTTTAGCTTTTATAGAATGCTTGGTTTATCTCGTCAAACCCAAAGCCTCTTGACTGTAAAAAACGCTTTTGCTTAGCCTCTTCTTTATAATCTAAAGATTCACTATCTCCAAATTTTTTATACTTAACGTCTTTTGCTAACTCAAACCAATTAAATAAAGTTAAATCAAACTTGCTAATGCCTCTTGATTTAAGCTCCATAGAAATTTTTACTGGCCCCTTGCCCTGGTTGAATCGCATAAGTATAAAAGCCTCAGAAAACCTTTCGTCACTCTGGTATTTTTGCTCAGCTAATAAAGAGATACTGTCATTAATGACAGTATCATCAAAATCTTTAAGGTTTAATTTTTGTATTAATTCTAACTTGGAGTGCTCTCGCCTCATTAACATTTTTAATGCGGCTGCATAGCATTTACTCTGTTGACTCTTTTTCGTCATTATTGCTCTTTATTGACTCGGTCTCATCACTATCGTTACTCATTAGTTTTTCACGAATTTTAGCTTCAAGCATTTGACTCATTTTAGTATTCTCTTTTAAGAAGTCTCGGGAATTATCCTTACCTTGACCAATTCTTTCTCCTTCAACGCTATACCAAGCTCCTGCTTTTTCAACAAATCCATGCTCAACTCCTAAATCAATTATCTCACTCTCTCTGGAAATACCTTGATTGTATAAAATTTGAAACTCTGCCTTTTTAAAAGGAGGAGCAACCTTATTTTTAAGAACCTTAACGCGTGTCTCATTGCCAAGAATTTCATCACCTTTTTTAATAGCACCAATTCTTCGAATATCGAGTCTTACAGAGGCATAAAATTTAAGCGCATTTCCTCCAGTTGTAGTCTCAGGATTACCAAACATCACACCAATCTTCATTCGAAGTTGATTAATAAAGATTACCATAGTGTTAGTTCGCTTTATATTGGATGTTAGCTTTCTTAATGCTTGAGACATCAGTCTAGCTTGAAGGCCCATGTGCGATGCACCCATTTCACCTTCAATTTCAGCCTTAGGAGTTAACGCAGCAACTGAGTCAATAACAACAATATCAACACTTCCAGAGCGAACTAGCATATCGGTAATTTCTAAAGCCTGCTCGCCAGTATCAGGCTGAGAAATTAGAAGATCATCTGTATTTACGCCCAATTTTCTTGCGTAAGAAGGATCTAGCGCATGCTCTGCATCAATAAATGCTGCTGTTCCGCCTAATTTCTGCATTTCAGCTATAACATGAAGAGTCATAGTTGTCTTTCCCGAGGACTCAGGACCATAAATTTCAACAACCCTGCCTCTAGGTAACCCGCCAATTCCTAAAGCTATATCAAGGCTTAAACTTCCCGTTGAAACAGCTTCAATATCACTTCTCGCCTCTTCGTCGCCCAAAAACATAACAGACCCTTTTCCAAACTGTTTTTCAATTTGTCCAAGTGCTACTTGTAGTGCTTGTTTTTTCTTTTCATCCACTCCGTTCTCCCGCGTAAAATGATAATATATTTATATGTAATTATTATAATGGCTTTCACTCATCAAGATACAGAATGTATGACTCTTGCACTCAAACTTTCTCAGTTTGGTCGCAGAGCTGTTGGTGCAAATCCAATGGTGGGATGCGTGATTACTCTTGACGGTAAAATTATTGCTCAAGACTACCATCGCCTCTATGGAGAGGGTCATGCAGAGGTCAATGCCTTAGAGCAAATTAATTATAAAGGTGAGAATACTAAAGTATATATTACACTTGAACCATGCTCTCATTATGGCAAGACGGCGCCTTGCTCTGAAGCACTTATTAAGGCTGGCGTAAAGAAAGTTTTTATTGCAATGCTTGATCCAAATCCATTAGTTTCTGGAAGAGGAATCAAATTACTTCAAGATAGTGACATTGAGGTTGAAGTGGGATTGCTCGAAAAAGAAGCTACTGAAATTAATCGCGGCTTTATCAAAAGAATGCAGACAGGTTTACCATTTGTAACGTCAAAAATTGCAATGAGCCTAGATGGAAGAACTGCAATGAAAAATGGCGATAGTAAATGGATTACCTCTGAAGCTTCTCGAAAGGATGTTCAATTACTCCGAAGCTTAAATCAAGCCATCATGACAGGCTCAGGTACAATCAAAAGCGATAATCCAATGATGACCGTTAGAACAGAAAACATAGAGTCAAAGCCACTCCGTGTTGTTATTGACAGTAATAATATTATTACTGATACAACTCTCAATATTTTTTCATCTGATGCGGAAACACTCATTTTAAATAATAATAATTCAGAAGTTCTCCCTAATGGAAAGTTAGATCTAAAGTCTGCACTTATTAAACTTGGAGAGATGGGGATTAATAATTTACTTCTAGAGGCGGGTAGCGGTCTTAATGGAGCTATGACAAAGGCAGGACTAATTGATGAGTTTATTATCTATACTGCTCCAGTATTACTTGGAAGTGATGCCAACCCAATGATTGAAATTCCTTTAAAAAAAATGTCTGACAAAATCAAGCTTAATATTGTTGAACTTAGTCAAATAGAGAATGACATTAAAATTAGAGCCACTATCAAATGAATAACTTAGCAAATAAAAGAGTGTTACTAGGAGTTAGTGGCTCAATTGCTGCCTACAAATCACCTGACATTGTGAGGAGGTTGCAAGATTTAGGTGCAGAAGTTAGAGTCATTATTACAAATGGGGGAAGAGAGTTTGTAAGCGAACTATCACTACAAACAGTTTCAAAAAATAAAGTTCATGACAACCTTTGGGATAAAGATGCAGAACTTGCTATGGGTCACATTGAACTTGCGAAATGGGCTGACGCAGTTATCATAGCGCCGGCATCAGCAAATACGATAGCTAAACTTTGTCATGGTAAAGCGGATGATTTACTGTCCACAGTTATCCTTGCAACAAAAGCAGCTGTATTAATAGCTCCATCAATGAACCAACAAATGTTTGCATCAAAAGCAATTAAAGAAAACCTTGAAATACTGAATAATCGGGGAGTGGTTACCATTGAGCCTGGGTTTGGAGAGCAAGCTTGTGGAGATGTAGGCGAAGGCAGACTCGCTGAGCCAATCGAAATTGCAAAACAAGTTGCAAATATCTTTTCGAATAACACTCTTAGCGGTAAAAAAGTATTAATAACAATAGGTGGAACTATTGAAGCAATAGACCCAGTAAGGTATATATCGAATCATAGCAGCGGGAAAATGGGCATGGCACTTGCACATGCGTGTGTCCAAGCAGGAGCAGAAACAACGTTAATAGTTGGATCAATATCAGTTGATGTGGAAAAAAGAGCTAACGTAACTTATATAACTAGTGCAAATGAAATGTACGATGCAGTCATGAAAAAGATAAAGTCTCAAGATTTATTTATCAGTTGCGCTGCAGTTGCAGACTTTAGGCCTACAAAAATAAGCCAAAATAAGATCAAAAAAGATAGCAATTTATCATCAATTGAGCTCACAAGAAACAAAGATATTTTAGAGAGTGTTTGTAAACTTAAAAATAAACCAATTTGCATAGGGTTTGCAGCTGAAACTGAAAATTTTATAGCTAATGCAACAGCTAAACTAGAGATCAAGAAGTGTGATGCAATTATTTTAAATGACATTTCAAACACTGAAATTGGTCTTAACTCAGATGAGAATGAGGTTCACTTTATATCACAAGAAAAAACTGAGAAAATAGATAGAAGTAGTAAGCAAATTATTGCAGAAAAAATAATAAAAAAAGTGACAAAATATTTTTTCTAATTGCTTTAAATGCTTATAAATCAAGGGTTAGCAGACTTACCCACAAAACTGTTGATAACTCTGTTAATATCTCAAAATTTAGACACAAATCAAGCCTTAGACTAACCAATTCTATGGTTTTGGTTAATAAATAATCATATCAATTTTTTTGTTATAAATCAATGACTTATATTTTTTTGAATTTATGAATTTATTTCGACTTTAGAAGATAATTTGCTGAATTCTCAGTTCGCGGATAACTTTTGAACTTTTTCCCTTATGGACTGGGCTTTAGAGGCTAAATTGTAAAATTTTCATCTCTATTAAAGTGCTGATTCGTATATATATTTTTTGGCTAAATTTAATATAAATAGCGCCTTTAAAGCTACCAATAAATTTACATTAATTAATGCCTATTTAAGGCCTTAATAAGGCTCTTTAAGGCTCTAATTAAAGGAAATTTTGCATTTTATTTAATATTGGATTTTATATTTTCCATGGCCAAATTTTTGCTCAATTGAATCTAAAAATTCTCGATTCAATGAAACATCAAATTCTTTGGAAAGAGGGATCTTTCCAGATGAATCAGTCGACTGATATTCAATAATTACTGGACACTTGCCTTGATGTTGTTTTAATAAATCACACAGCATGGAATACTCATTCTTATTTTCTTCAGTTAGTTTTATGTTGAGATATTTAGCATATTTTATTTGAACCCTATCCACTGGATCTATCCGATCTACAATAATCTGCCATTGCTCTCTAAAATCTTTATTTACCTTTCCAGAAACTACAACCACTTCATCTAATAATATATGTTCGCTATTTTCTGCAAGTTTTTGTGAAAAGACAGCTGCATTAATTCTTTTCTCTCCATCTTCAATAGTCAGGCTTGCCATTTGGCCTCGCCTTGTATTTCTATACACAATGTCAGAAATTAGCGAAAGAACCCTCACTTCACGATTATTTCGAAATACTAAATCTTTCGGCAACGTACAAACTATGGATTTTAAATCTGATTTATACCAATCTGTTGGGTGTCGCTCTAGGTAATACCCCATTACATTTTTTTCAAACTTCATTACATTTTTAAAAGACAAAAATTCCCCTTTTATGTAATTTTTTTCATATTCAATATGGCTCTCAACTTCTGCAAAAAGGCTATTTTGGCCTTTTGATGAATCACTCTGCCTCTGCTCTGCTTGCCTCACTGCTCTTGGGTACGTCGCAATTAATGTGGCCCTTTTAATATCAAATAAATCAAATGCTCCGCTGTATATAAGAGCCTCAATAGCCCTACGGTTTAAGAATTTTTTTTCTATTCGAAAACACAAATCAAAAATATCAGAATAATCCCCATTTTTTTCTCTCTCTAAAACTATCTCTTTGACAAGTGCCTCACCAACACCTTTAATAGCGCCTAGGCCGTATACTATTGTCTTATTATCAGTAATACTAAACTCATATTCAGATTGGTTAATATCAGGCGCCTTAACTATCACGCCGTTTTTCTTTGACTCCCCAACTGTAAAAGCAACTCGATCAGTATCATCCATACCTCCCGATAGAACTGCCGCCATAAATGGAGCTGGAAAATGTGCCTTTAGCCAAGCTGTTTGATATGAAATATAAGCATAAGCAACTGAGTGAGATTTATTAAACCCATAACCTGAAAACTTATCAATTAGGTCAAAAATTTCATTTGCCTTATTCTCTTCTATATTTTTCTCAGCAGCCCCTTTTACAAATACTTCACGCTGCTCTGCCATTTCTTCAACTTTTTTCTTACCCATCGCGCGTCGTAAAATATCAGCGCCACCTAAAGAATACCCAGCCATAACTTGTGCAGATTTCATTACTTGCTCTTGATAAAGGAATACTCCGTTTGTTGGCTTTAAAATTTCCTCTAACATCTCATGCGGATACCTTACTTTTGCACCATGCTTTACCTGTATATAGTCATCTACCATGCCAGCATCTAGTGGGCCAGGTCTATAAAGTGCCAGCATGGCAACAATATCTTCAAAAGAATCAGGTTTAAGCTTTTTTAAATAGCCGCGCATCCCATCCGATTCAAGCTGGAAAACCCCTGTAGTGTCGCAGTCTTGAAGCAATTTAAATACTTTTGGATCATCAAGACTGAGTTTATCAATATCAATCAAACCCTCACTTAAGCCTTTTTTGGCGATGATTTTTACCGCTTTATCTATTACAGTTAGGTTTGATAACCCCAAAAAGTCAAATTTAACCAGGCCTACAGCCTCAACATCATCTTTATCAAATTGAGATACAACAACATCTGACTCATCAGATCCTTTATAAATTGGACAAAAATCACTAATTTTACTTGGCGCAATAACAACTCCGCCAGCATGGGTGCCGACATTTCTAATAAGTCCCTCTAGATCTTGGGATAAATCAATCAGGGTTGAAACACTTTCTTCAGAATCATATCTTGCTTTCAACTCATTTGAGTCTTCTAAGGCTTTACCTAATGTCATTTTTAATTCATTTGGTATCATCTTAGAGATCTGGTCACTAAAACCATACGGATGCCCTAATACCCTCCCTACATCTCTTACTACCCCCTTAGCTGCCATAGTGCCATAAGTAATAATCTGTGATACTTTCTCTGCGCCATACTTATTAGAAACATACGCAATAACTTCATCTCGGCGATCTGTGCAAAAATCAATATCAAAATCAGGCATAGAGATCCGCTCTGGGTTTAAAAAACGCTCAAATAAAAGATCATGCTGAATAGGATCTACATTTGTAATAGAAAGTGCCCAAGCCACAAGAGAGCCAGCACCAGAGCCTCTGCCTGGACCAACTGGAATTCCATTTTCTTTAGCCCATCTTATAAAATCAGAAACAATTAAAAAATAACCTGGAAAATCCATTTCAAGAATTACTGATAATTCAAAATTCAGCCTTTCAAAATAGCTTGTTTCATTTACATTAAGGTCTTTAAGTCTTAATTGGAGCCCCTTATTTGACTCTTCACTAAAAAATTCAGCTATTGACTTTCCTTTTGGTGTTGGAAAGGCTGGAAGGT
>Ga0209089_10002061_pt1 | contig 17986 bp, 6 predicted proteins | sample ArcticOcean_MG_C_FD_187431 | JGI IMG/M metagenome (GOLD analysis project Ga0209089, IMG submission 187431) | Marine microbial communities from western Arctic Ocean - ArcticOcean_MG_CB2_150 (SPAdes) (version 2) | ecosystem: Environmental > Aquatic > Marine > Oceanic | place: Arctic Ocean: Canada... | reverse complement strand
AATTCATGATATTTACCCTGTTTTGTCCTTGTCATACGTGCCAATAAATTTCCCAACCCCTTCATTATAATATATATAAATATATTTAAACTTAGCAGAATATTAATTAATAATGACTAATTTCAGAAAAGTTTGCGTTTTTAATCAGAGTTTTGGCCTCCCCCATACTGATACACTAGAACCAGATGTTCTAAAGGAAAATAAAAATTTGTCCAAATTGCGGGTTGATTTGTGTGTGGAAGAGGCAGAAGAATTGACCGAAGCTATTACAACGAGCGATTTTACAGAAGTGATTGATGCACTTACAGATGAACTATATGTTGCTTATGGTGCTGGTTCATCTTTTGGTATTAATTTGGATACACTTTTCCGTTATAAAGTATTTAACAAACTATGGAAAGAAACGCACCCAGAAAAGGGTGATTTGGATATTGAAAGTTTTGAAGAAACTGTTCTTAAATGCCCTTCTGTAGAGACAGATATGTTGACCCTTTCTAATTACAAACTTCTTAAAAATATTCTAGAAAATACAGAAACATTTTTTACAAAAAAACGTGTAGATACGATTAATAGTGATGATATTTTTAGTGATAAAATTAAAACAGAGGATTATGATAATATTAACATTATGTTTAATGAACTTCATATGAATCTAAAACAATCGGTGAGTCATCTAGTAAAGAATAAGGAAAGCATGAATTTTACTGGTGTTATGGGTGATCTGGTGGATATTCTTCATGATACCTATAAGCTTGGTATTTTCCTAGGTATTGATTTGGATGTTTCTTTTGATATTGTTCATAAGTCGAATATGTCTAAACTATGCATTAACGAACAGGAGGCAGAAGATACAGTAAATAATTATAAGTTGAATGATAAAAGGTATAATAGTCCAGAATATAGGAAATCAGATAATAACAAGTACTGGGTTGTGTTTAATCGTGATACAGGAAAGATCCTAAAATCAATTAATTATACTCCAGCTAACTTTAGTAAACTATTTTAATATAAAGAGTTTATGATTATATTTTCTATGAATAGTGATAATAGTGAATTATATAATAGTGACGAATATATTTCTGATGATGAATCTACAGTAAATTTAGAAGCCCAGATATTAAATAATAGATATATTTGTTTGATGTTTCTTTCTAATGGTTCTTTTTCTTCAGTATGGGTTGTGTATGATATTTTAGATTTTAATCTAAAGTCTGCAAAAATATTTTATAAAAGTCCGGATGAATTTAATAATGAAAAACAGATATTCGAGAAATTAGATACAGGTAATAAAAATATAGTTGAATGTATTGATATATTTGAGGAGGATGGATTGATGGTAATTGTAACCGAACTTTTGGGAATAAGTCTACTAGATATTATAACTGATATGAATAGTAATAAGTATACTTTATTTACACCGAACATTAAATATATATTTTATCAGATACTGAATGGTATGAATGAACTACATTCTAAGGGAGTGATACATGCAGATATAAAACCAGATAATATTCTTTTGAATATTTTTCCAAATAATATAAAAAAAATGAGTGATTTAATTTCTAAACTAAACATTTTTGATGTCTATAATCAGATACAATCACAGTTAATACCAGAAGATTTTGAATTATTTAATAGAAATAAAAAAAAAATGGTTAAACGAAAAATAAAACAAAAAACCTATAAACTTATTAGAGATTATTTGTTTAAAAAAATAGATTTTAGTAATATCCAGAAATTAGAGAGAAATTATGATGTTGATAGAATTTTAGAACATAATTTTATTCTAAAGATAATAGATTTTAGTAATTCGGAATTAGAAGATCATATTACTCAGAATGAATTATATATTAGGTGTTATAGACCTCTGGAAAATATAATAAATATAGATTATAATAAGAAATCAGAGGTATGGGCTATTGGGTGTTTATTTTATGAATTGATAACCGGAATGTCTTTATTCCAGATAAAAAGATATAAAACAGAAACAGAAACAAATAAGAATCACATTTATAATATATTAGAAACCTTTAAAAATCATAGTTATAAAGATATTATAGAGGGAAGTGATTTCTATGATATATTTTTTATAAATGATGAATTAAAAAACAAACCAAGATATGATGTATTAGATTTTAAACAAAAATTAATTCATAATTCGAATATAGAATTTGATATTGATGAAATGTATCAGTTTTTGTCATGTTTCTTTATTTATAATATCAACCTAAGACCTGATTGTAGAATCTTATTAAATCATACATTTTTTAATAGGTAAGGTTAATTTTATAAAATAAAAGATTATAAAAATTATATGGATTCTCAACAAAATGTACCGGGAGCAAAAACTCTTACTCAAGCTGCTAGATTATCGATAACAATTTCTAAGCCTATGTGTTTTTATTTTTATCATGATTCTTGTAATGATAATATTAAAATCTGTGCGAATGATACAGATAAAATCATTTTCAAATCTATGGACGAACATACATCTTCTATAAGTAATATTTATAAGGTAGATACAGAATATTTGATAGTAACTGAAAATACTATTTATATTATTTCGGCAAAGACTAAGGTTGCAAAGATGCCGGAAGAACTATCATATAATTAATAACTTAAACCTAATTTTTATTATATTTATAAATGGAATCTTTCAATCTATCTTTAGAAAATTTACAGAAAGAATATCTTAAGAAACAATTTTTAAAAAATCTATATATTTATTATCTAAATAAAGGATATTATAATATCATCTATACACATCTTAATATTATATTTTCTGGATTATTTTTAATTTTTTATACAATTTTTTTATATAATTGTGTAAAATGGAACGAAATAGCATATATAAAAACCCCAACGAATTTGAATGATATAGTAGATCTTTCAAACTTTTTTAGTTTTAATTTTTCTATCTCTATATTTTTTATAACATTTGTTGTTATATTGATATTTAGAGTAGTAAATCTTATAAACGATATATCATTATTTATATCGATTAAAGAATTCTATAATGACGAATTAGAAATAGAAGACAATGAATTAGGTATTATTAAGTGGAATACTGTTATTAATAAATTTAAAGATAAATATAATGATGATGATATAACTATTTACTATATTAATAATAAAATTACAAGTATAGACAATTATTTCATTAGTTTAATAGATAAGAATATAATTAAGACTAAAAATATCAGTAAATTGTTTGAATGGAATATAAAATATTGTTTTATTAATTCACTTTATTCAAAAAATAAACTAGACACAAAGTTTATACATAAAACGGATGATTTTTATAAAGAAATAGAAAAAAAGATTCTTAGTGTTATAGTTGTAAATTTTTTGTTTATGCCATTCATTATAAATTATATGATGTTGTACAATATATTTAATTATGGGGAAAAATTATATACAAATCCAGCCTATTTGTTTAATAGAAGTTGGACTAGACTAGCAAAATGGAAATTTAGGAATTATAATGAATTGGATCATGAATTTAATGAACGATTAGTAAAATCTGATAGAATTTGCAATGAATATTCCAACTTATTTAATAATAAAATATTAGAAACTATAAGCAGTTTTCTTTTATTTATCCTAAGTTCTATTTTCGTAACATTCATATTATTTAGTGTAATCAATGAAAAATTGTTAATAAATCTGTATGTTATTGAAAACAAACAAATGTTCTGGTTTATGGGTATAATAGGTTCTTTTATTGCTATTTTGCGTACAACAGTTAATAAAAATATCGATTGTTACCCAAATGAAAAGATGAAAGAACTAAAACAAAATATTAATTCTATACCAGATACATGGTTAGAAGTAAAAAATTCTGAATTTTTTAAATATAATAAGAATAAATTAATTATTATTGGGTATGATTTTTTTTACACGATAAATGCACCATTTGATTTATTCTATTTATATCTTGATAGAAACAGAATATTTGATTTTTTGAATAATATAACAACAAATTCGGCTGAATACGGTCATATAAATAAATATTCATTATTTGATAATAATTTTATTATTAATGATGATAAAAAAAAATCTGATTCATTAGAAACATTTAGAAATAATAATACTTAACCTATAATAGGTGTTATCAATTCTCCAGAGGATTGTATAAACATTTTTACAATTAGAGAATCAGAAATACGTTCCAGGTAAATATAAGAACCAGGTAATATATTTATATCATTTCTATTTGGATTCATTAATCTAATTTTATTATATACGTTTTTAACAATAGTTTTTTTACTAATTTGATTGTTATTGTTACCAGTTAAGAAACATTCAAAGGCGACATCTGTAAATCTAAGACCTGTATTCAATATATCAATTTGGAAAAAGTTTTTGGATATAATATTATTATTATTAAATACGAACAAACTCTTATGGTTGTAACCTTCTAAATCAACTGAAATCATATTTTTAGATAAATTGTTATTTTGTTTGTTTTTATTGAACCTAATAATACTATTATTTTTTACTGGGAGTATATCCCCTTTATTTATATCTATTATATCATTACCTTTTTCTCCTAACTCACCAAAAACACTATTCGCTTGTAATTTAGTTGGGATAAAATTCTGATTTGCAATACCTTCAAGTGAAATCGCCAACTTTAGGGCAATATTAGGTTCTGTTAATATATCTTTTGTAGTAGATATTTTGCCTGTTCCAAATCTACCAAAATTCTGATTCCACTGTGGATTTAGACCGAGTATAGTAGTGCTAATACCATTATTATACCACACTTTAGAAGCAAACATACCATCTGTCCCATTCATACTATTTGATGATTTAAGATCAGTAAATATGGTAGGTGTCATGTTATCTGGTAATTTTTCTCCCCAGTTGTTAATAGCTTTTAATTTATTATTGGAATCTACAAAAACGTTAAAGAAACTTATCATAACATAAAATAATGTTACAGTTGAATCCTCTTCTGGATTTTCAAATTCTAATTTAAGAGATCTTTTTTTATTATTATTGTTATTTAGATATCCGTTTATTCTTGTTTCTGAGTCTACTTTATGTTTATTGTTTGAAAAATCTATAAGATATATATGTTTTTGGGGAACTTGACCATGGGTTGAAAGACTTACAACTCTTCTGTAATATATAGCATCTAATTTAGGATTAGATGTAATCCATTGTTTATCATCATTATCGATATGAACTGTTAAATAATCAAACCCATCATGTGTATCCCAAGGACCTGGTTCATCACTACTATATTTAAATATATCATTGGGGTTTAGATCAGTATTTATACTATTTGTTTCTACTGTAAAGAATCCAGTGTGACTACCAGTTAATGCGATGGGGTCGGCTGCATTCTCAGTAGTATCTGGGTCAGCTACTCGGTCATTCTTTCTAAATACAAAATATACAAATTTTACAGGACCATCTGTTAAAATATCTCTACAAGTGATTTCATTTGTTTCAACTGTTTTATTTTCCATATTAAAATTGTCAAAATAAATTCTATAAGGTGTATTTATATTTTTATAAGAATCATATAAATTATCGATTGTTTTTTTTAATTGCGAATCACCATTATTATTATTTGCCCTTATACTATCATATATAAGCTGGATAGATTTTATTTTTTTATCTTTATATGTAGAATATGATACAGAACCAGACGATACAATTAAATTCTTAAGAGGTCTTGTTTTTATAGAAATAGACAGACACATTTCCCGTATATTATTACTTTTATTTACAAGGAAATGTGGGAAAGCACTTTCATTATTTTTTGAAAACCAAAAATGTAGTGGTACATAAATAATAGAAGGATGGGTTCGATTTTGCTGTAGTGTTGGAGTTGCTGCCACTTTTCCTAAGGTATTCCATTCTTCACTATTTTGGTCGTGTAATTCATTATAAATATCTAACCATAAACCATAGTCAGTTTTCTTTGTTATAATTTCTTTTCCGAATGCACTTAATGTTATACTTTCAATTAAAGCATGACCTATATTATCTACCCAATTTAAATAATGGGTCATATCGGTCACGGCCATACCATTAATAAATGGTGTTAGAGGTAGGTCATCACTAACAGCTTTTGTCATGAGTGCTGGTAGTTCTACACGTAGAGTCATATCAGTAATCCATCCATCAAAATTTTCATCAATATGAATTGGACCAAACGTTCTTCCAAAATCCGCCTCATTCCCATTATTAAACTCTTTTACTGTTTTCTTTTTTTCAAAATAATCAAAAATAACAGGTTCTGGATTATATAGATTGAATTTTTTATTATTTGATAAAAAGTCTTTTGCCATTATTATTAATATATATTATTATTCAGTTGTTTAAACTTTAATTAAATTCTATTTGTATATTAATATGGTTATCGAAAAAGATTGTGAAACTGATGCTAAATTTGAAAGTATTACATTTGTTAATAACACTACTTCGCTTGATGAGACATCTATTGCAACATTTGAACATATTTATTATGATCCGGTCAAGGATAGGATTATTACCGATAGAGCACTAGAAACCACTCTTAATTCATTGTTTTTAGGAGAACATCATAAAATGAGTTCAGGTGGAGAAAATATATTCTTTACAAATCTTTCAAGCAATATAAATTGGTATCCTTCATGGGGTGGTTTAAAAGATCATAAGGTTTTAGCAAATCAATCATCATCTGGTGTAATATCTCCTTCTGCAAGAGTTTATAAATCATATGTACCACGTCCCTTGGGTGGAAATCCGGTTCCAGGTACATCTATATTCTATTCAGGTACAAATTTGTTTCAGGATAATATTCAGGGTGTTGGCGTTAAGACCGTTATAGCTGAACCTATTTCAGCAGATATTGTTTTAAGATATGAACTATCTGTTAATAATGTTAGGACCTACGTTCAATATAATAATACCCATAATGGGTTTTCTGTTGGAGATGAGTTGGAGTGGTGGTTCGACCACCCAATTGATATAGGCGCTGGTTCAACAAATACTGTAAATATTAATAAAATAAATAGTGAAGGGGTCGACACAGGTTATCTTAAGGTTTATGAAGGAGATGTTCCTGCGGTTCCGGTAGGTTCACCCGCAGGCACAGCAGCAATTCCAAGATATCAAACATCTGTAATGTCTAGATTATTTGTAGATAAATCTATATGTTTTGAATCAGATTTAGAAATATTAGACCTTGAAGGTTTTTATAATATTTATGTTAATCCGTTGTATACTGGTAACGATTCAAATGGAACTTTACTAAAACCATATATTAGTATATCGGATGCTGTTACAAATTCAACATTAACAAATAATAAAATTTTTATCCAGGGAGACAATATAATAACATCTGAAATTATTTTACCGCGTAGTTTAAGTTTTTTTGGGTTAGATGGAACAAAAATAAGATATCAAACGTTTGATGTTTCTAATGAGAATATTTTTAAATTTATAGGAACGGATAATACATTAGAATTTTTATTCAAAAATATAGAATTTAGTAATGCTGGCGACTATGCACTAAATATAACAAATTCAACTAGATTAGATGTAATAGATTGTAGTTTTTATACTAACGGATGGAATGGAACAAATCTTAATACAGTAGTATCTTCTACTATTAGTAATGTATATGGTTATGATTCTACAAATGTAAATTTAGACAATTTTTTTAATTCAGCTGATATATCAAGCAATAGTGGGGCTGTTTTATTAGAAAATATTAATACATTACAGATAGTAGGTAATAAATTTATTAAAAATAATGGTAGTATTAGAATTATAGATTGTGGTATAGGAAGCACTGTATTTATTACAAGAAATGTTTCTTCACAAAATGTAGGGGTTGGTATATCCTTGGAATCAGGCACTCTTCTAGGATGTCAAAATATTACAACGTTGATGAATTATAGTTCATTTAATGCTAATAATGGATTATCGGTTGTTGGTGGTATTAATAATAAATTTTCTCAAAACGAAGTAAATGGTAATTGGAATGCTGGATTTTATGCTTCTGGTGCGGTTAACACGACTTTAAGAGATAGTGGATTATATGATAACAACCGGTCTTTATTTACTGGTATAGGTACTGATAGTAATTCTAAAGCAACTATACATTTAAATGAAGAATCTGATTTAATAAAAAATCAATTACAGACTAATACTTTATCTAAATTTATAGTTGAAATTCTAGATACACAAATACATAATACTGGACTAGGTTCTAATACGAGTAAAATAGGTATATATATATCTGTAAATATAGGAAGTCTACCTGATTCTGACAAAAATATAATAAAAATAGATGATGTTGGATTTATAGGTCAGTATTATGCCGTAGATTTAACTGAAGTAAATATTACAAACATAAGATTATCATTAGGAGATAACTCTTATCAGAATATAGGATTATATGCAGTAACTACACCTTTAGGCGGTATGTATTCCGAACTACCATTTTCTAATCATATTATGGAGGTGCCACAATTAGATGTTTATGTAGATACAATAAAAAATATAATATCTCTAAAAGAAGGTATTGGAGGAAATGTGATAAATAATTATGCGGTAAATGAACTACAATCTATTGATCACACTACACATATAAATATTATTCAAAAAGGTAGTAATAAAATACAATTAAGAGGACTTGAATTAGGACAGATATCAATAAATGGAGTTTCGGCGGGGGAAACATTATCGTTTATAAATAATTCGTTAAATGCGGTTTTTAATATGGATTTAACAAAATACAAAGAATTTTTTATTTCAGAAGTAGGATTAAACCCTGGTAATATTTTACCGGCACAAACCGACAATTGGTATATATCATATGGGATTCGAATAAATGAAAAGGTATTAGTTGGAGAAATGGTAACAGATTTAGAAGACAAACAACCATTTTATAATGGTAATTTATTAGAAAAAGGACATCAATATACGTGGACACACGATACAGTTGGTGAATATATTATAGGATTATGGGTTGGTGCAGAAACTCCTGTAAATATTACAGAATCTAAAAAAATTTCTAACTGGGATGTTGCCTTTTCATTTAAACACAAAAATCCAATCAGTTTAAATAATCATGTTGCTGGAACGGGTCCAATAACTACTGATATAGGTGGATCTGTTGCCATAGACCTAAATTCAAGATATTCCGAAGGATATTATAATATTAATAATTCTACTAAATTATCTTTAAGATATGGTAACGATAACTACCTATATTTATTTGATGTTACAAATAATAAAAATACTATTATTGCGGCATCAAATACAGCATTAACTGGAGACAATCAAACTATATATTTTGCTGGTACAAATACTCCATCCGCAAGATTTCCAGTAATGCAAGAAAGTACAGATATATGGTCGTTCGTCCATGATTTAGATAGTTCTGAAAATAATGAATGGTCTGATGGTATTGAAGAAGATTCTATATTAAAATCAAATATGGAAATAAACCCAGGTGAAAAAATAAACATAGACCTATCCTATTTTGGTAGAGACGAGATCTTTGGTCTTGGTTATACAGGTGCATCTACAAATGTAAACAATGCCCCAGATACTATAACTGATTCATTTAAATATGAAACAACCGAAACTATTCTAGTAGACCCGGTTTTTTGGAATATAAATGTAAATTCAGTCAACTATCAAGTCGATAATAGATGGAAAAAATTAAATGTGGTATCTACTGTAGGTATTATATCATTAAGATATTATAGTGATAATACCTTAGTTTTATTTTCTGAAGATAATGATGACATAATAGCAACAAAAACCATAAATCTGAATGGAGACCCATTTAATTTATATTTTGGTGTAAACGAAGCTCACCCCTTTGAACGAATTCCATCTATTCAAAAATTTTCCTTGAATGAAGAGGAGAATGATAGTAATAGGATTACATGGTATTATATAGAAAGTCCAGATGGTGTTTTTCATTATCCACTCTTTAAAACACAAGAAGAAGCTAATACAATTGATAGAGTAGAAGGTGGAACCGGACAAAATACAACAATTACTTATGTTGATGATATAATTAACGGAACAATATGGTATAAACCTCTAACAAATTTTGTTAATAATGGAATAACCAATCCATCTGATGGAGTTTTTGGTAATTCTACTAATGTGTTATGGAATGAACAGGCTACTAATGATGATTCTAATTATGCCCCAACATTTACCAATATAACATATCCAATCCAAGAAGGTAACCCTATAAATATCCTATATAAAACTTCAGGTGATACAAATACATATACAATAACAAATATACCGCTTGGATATACAAATACAGGAACAAATATAACCAGAAGTAAGGCTGAAGATATCACTAATGGTTATGGATTAATAATAACTCATGTTTTAAATGTTTCTAAATTTAATAATTATGGGTCTGTTCAGGGAACTATTACTATAAATATTCTTCCTGATTTATTAGGAAATGAATTTCAAATTATAGAAAAGGAAGATAGCGGGGTAATAAATAATATAAAATTTACTCAAGATGGAGGAAATACTGAATTAGAATTTAGTTCAGTTATATTTTATGCGGGGGAAACATATAAATTTTACATAGATGATTCAAGTATAGAAGCGACTGATGCTATTGAGATTGTATTAAATTCTGATGGTTCTACATATTTACCTGGTGTAAGTTATTCTACAGAAACAATAAGTACTGCTGGTTCGTTTATGCAATTTATTTTACCAGAAGATGTTCATCCTGTTAGTATTAAATGGACTAGTGGGTCAAGTGAAGTAATTACTATACCTTTAACAATAAATGGGTCTTCTTTGGTTGAGAATATATCAAGTATTACATTACTAGGTCCAGCTGTAAATCAAACGGGTAATAATCTGTTTGATGATGGTGTGAGATACGGTTGGATGGGTTTTAATGAAACATTAAGTGCAGGACAGAGATTAATTTTACCAGGAGAATTTCTTAAAGATTTAGCATTAGCTATGTCTGATGGAAGCAATATTTTGATTGGATTGAAAGATGACGCCTGGGGAGATCTTAAAATAGGTGCTACTGGATTAAAGGAAGAAGTTAGAATTGTTCTAACCAGAAATAGTTCAACTAATATAGTTATTACTATTGGTGCAGGTGTTACATTGACTAATATATCTACTAGTGAAAATGGATTAGAAACTATAGATGCCTTTATAGAGATACCTTCAACTGGTAATAATATTAAGATTGGATTTACTGAACCAGGTGTTACTGGTAGTTCAGATGTAATAACAACACCTTATAGTGATTGGACTACCGGTCATAAAGGTGATATTGGATCCCAATCGTATGTTATAAGTTCGATTGATATTCTTGTTTTCGGACTGGGTACAACTACAGCTTTGAATACAGATGATGTAGATTGGACGGTGTTAACCAAAATTTTTGCCCCTGTAAATATTCTTTCTCCATGGTCTAAAGCAATAGATTTTACCTCAACTAACCATTATCTATCTAAAATTCAAACAACTTCTGTATCTTCTCCAATATCCCAGGATTTGAATACGACTGTAGTTGAACCAGTTACTTCTGGTAATACAACTAATGATATTAATGGTAGACCTTGGGCTACTTCAGTTGTCTTTAATGTTGATGGGGATACGGCTAGCCAGTATATTTGGAATCAAGGAGACGGTGTTGGTAATGCGAATATATACCTAAAATATATTAATAATTCGGGTAGTGGTAACCTATTTTTTGGTTGGTCTGATAGTAATTCAACCCCAAATGAAATGTATATAGGTTTGGCATCTACAAATATTTGGACGGGAGTATATATAGGTTATAATGGAACAAGATTATCTTCATCTGATGCAACAGCTGCTAACTTAGCTGCTTGTTTCGATATTAGGCTTATGGATAGTAATAATCATTGGACTTTAGGTCCAAACATATCTACTACATCTCAATGGGGATTAGGTTCTTCTACTATTGGTATTGGTATGGATAATATTGTAAGTGGGTTATTTACTGTGGGTAAACCTTTTGATGGTCAAATCGCTTCTATGGTTGTAACTACATTACGAATAAACTTTCTTATGCCAACAAATGCGGAAATATTAAAATTAATAAAAGACCCAGTTAGATGGGTAACTGAATCTAAAATTGGGTATCTTTATAGACCACCAGATGTGATTTCTAATAATGCTGATTTCCAATTAACGTGGGCGCCCGCACGAGCTACACAAGTCTGGTTAATGGGAGATGGTAGTCAAGATGGTTTTACAAATGGTATACGAAATTATATTTATACACTCGATTCGATAAATACTAAGTTAAATATTAATAACATGTTAGCGAGTAATATAATAGATGTAACTATACCAAATTTATAATTTAATTATTTATTATTTTTATTTAATTGTATCTATATATATTAATATGGTAATTGAATCAAAATGTGATACAGATGCTAAATTTACTAATCTTACATTTATAGATAATAATACAACTATAACAAGCGATGATAATAAAACTCTTGAACATATTTTTTATAATCCAGATACTGATAGGATTGAAGCAGATAGGGCAATAGAAACTACTCTTAATTCATTGTTTTTAGGAGAAAAACATAAAATGAGTTCAGGTGGAGAAAATATATTCTTTACAAATCTTTCAAGCAATATAAATTGGTACCCACCCTGGGGAGGTATAACAGATCAAAAAATAGAAGCTAACAGAACACAGCAAGGATTAATACATCCATCCGGACGTGTATATCAAGATTTTAACCCAGTTCCACTTGGAGGTACACCTGTTACTGGTACGTCTATACCATATTATGGAAATAATTCATTCCCATTTAATATACAAGGGGTTGGTATTACTACACAGGTCGCTGAAGTTGTTCCTATTAATATAAAATTAAAATACGAATTTTCAATGAAAGGAATTGCTGTTTATAATCAGTTTTTAAACCACCCAGATGTTTTAGATCCTGCAGACCCAAATAGCAGATTATTAACTTGGTATTTTGATCACCCTATAGATATTACAGGTTCTGATTCAAATAGAGGAGTAAATACTGTATCTATTACAAAGTTCGATGAAAATGGTTTAAACCTAGGTTATCTTTTAGTATGCGAAGGTATAACGCCAGCGATTCCTCTAGATGAATTCGGAAACGAGATAGGTGCTGTAGCAATTCCTAGATATCAAACAACCGTTTTATCACGATTTTTTGATGATAAAGATATTTGTTTTGTAGATGATTTACAAATATTAGATATTGTTGGATTTCATAATATTTATGTAAATCCTGATTACCCAGATAATGATGAAACCGGTACAGTATTAAAACCATTTAAAACGATTTCTGATGCGGTTAATTCATCTAGTTCTGGTGATAATATATTTATTAAAGGAGATAACATTATTACATCTGGAATTACATTACCACACAGTCTAAAATTTTATGGACTTGATGGAAGTAAAATTAGGTATGCATCATATTCACAAAATAATGAAACTATTTTTACAGTTGAAGGGAGTGTAGGTTCTCAAAACAAGTTTGTTTTTAATAGTATAGATTTTAGATATTCTGGAAATTATGCTATAAAAATAAATTTATGTGAAAGTGTAGATATTATAGATTGTACCTTTTTATTTAATGGATGGAATGGAGTAGGTCTGGATACAGGTTCAGCGGAATCACTACCGACATATGGTTATAATAGTTCAAAAGCTAATTTAGGGACAAATAAAGATACAAATATGTCTGAGGGGGGGGCTATACAACTAAGTAATATAAATGCAGTTCAACTAATAGGTAATAAAATACTTTATAATTTTGGTGCTATTAGATTACTAAGTTGCTGTAGATATGGTAATGGATTTATAACTAGAAATATAATTTCAAAGAATATAGAAAGTGGTATTTATTTAAATAAATTCAATCCTATACCAGATTCTTCATTTGGATGTTTTAATATTACAGTTCTTATGAATTATATATCATTTAATGCAGAAAATGGTATTTTTCTATGTACAGGAATGAATAACAAATTTTCTCAAAATGAAATAAATGGTAACTGGAATGCTGGATTTTGTTCATGGAGTGCTGGAAATATAACACTAAGAGATAGTGGGTTATATGATAATAACAGAACAGAATTTACAGGTTCAGGAAATGATGGACAAGCAAAGGGGTCTATCCAAATTAATGAAGGAACAGATACCTTTACAGGAAATGAATATAGACTAGATCAAAAAGGTGGAAATTTTATTATAGAAATTTTAGATACACAGATACATTATACAGGGGTTGGGTCGACTTCTTCTAAAATAGGAATATATATAGACCAACAGGTTGGTGATTTAAGTGATAACGATAAAAATATAATTAAAATAGACGATGTAGGATTTATAGGTCAGGATTATGCCATTGATTTATCTAATGTAGATCTATCTAATATTCGACTTTCATTAGGTGATAATTCATATCAATCAATAGGTGTAATGGCTGTAACTACACCATTAAATAATTCTAAATATTCGGAACTACCCTTTTCTAATCATGTTATGGCTGTCCCTATATTAGATGTTTTAGTTGATGTGTTAAATCATAGTATATCATTACTAGATGGTATTGGGGGAAATATTATAAATGTTTATTCTATTAATGAATTAGAATCAGTATTAGTTAACACCAATTATGTAAATATTATTCAAACTAATACGTATAAAATACAACTTAGAGGATTAACACATGGCAATGTTTATGTTAATGGAGTTGTAGCTGGTACTGATATTAACACTATGAATAATACCTTGAATGAAGCCTTTAGAATGAGTTTAATAAATTATAAATCTTTCTTAGTTTCCGAGATTGGATTAAATCCTGGAAATATTTTTCCTACACAAGTTGATAGTTGGAAAATAGCATATGGTGATAGAAAGGATGAAGTAATAACCGATAATTCGGTTGTTTCATCTATTAGTGACCAACAACCATTTTATAATGGTAATACATTAGAAAAAGGACATGAATTTACATGGACCCACGATAATACTGGAGAATATACTATAGGTATATGGAGTGGTGCAGAAGAAGAGGTCTCAAGAAGTGGGGGAAATACCTTATCAAATTGGAGTGTGTCATTTTTATTTAGAAAAAATAATGGTGCACAAGGTATTACTGATAATGTTGCTAGTGAAGGAATAAAGAACACCAATATTGGGGGTTCAGTTGCTATTGACCTTAAATCAAGACATACTATAGGTTATTATAATATTACTAATAATACTAAATTCGCTTTAAGGTATGGTATGGATAATTACTTATATTTATTGGATATAACAAATAATACAGAAGTTATAATTGCGAGATCTAATAGTATATTGATAGGAAATAGTCAGATAATCTATTTTTCTGGTGATAATTCGCCAGATGCCGTATTTCCAGTGATACAAGAAAGAACAAATATATGGTCTGTTGTCCATAAGTTTGATACTTCGGAGAATGACGAATGGATTGATGGGGTTGAGGAGGATTCAATAATTAAATCAAACATGGAAATAAATCCGGGAGAAATGGTAAAAATATATTTAACCTATTATGGAAGAAGCGAACGTATTGGAATAAATTATACTGGTGCTTCTAGTGGAAATAATAATGCGCAAAATGATATTGTTAGTCATTTTATATATAGAAATAATGAAAGTATTGAACCAATAACAGATTGGACACCTAACACAAGTTCTTCTAACTGGGATTCTGGTAATAATTATTGGAATCATGTAAATAATGCTGGCGTAATATCATTAAGATATAATACAGATAATAGTTTAGTTTTATTTTCTGATGAAAAAAATGAAATTATAGCTACAAAAACAGTCCCATTAGATGGTACCGCCTTTAGTGTATATATTGGATTTAATGAAAGCCAACCATATGAAAGAATTCCGAAGATTAAAAAATTGTTAATAGAAAATGTAGAATATGGTGATAATTTAATAACGTGGTATTATATTGAAAGTCCCGATGGAAATTTTCAATATCCATTATTTAAAAGGGAAGAAGAAGCTAAATTAGTAGATACAATAGAAACAGGTTCAGGTACTTCTTCAACTATATCTTTTATAGATGATATTAGTGGAACAACATGGTATAAACCTGATACTAATTTTGTAAATAATGGAACTGTTAAACCACCACGTGGAGCATGGGGAGGGTCTACTGATATTATATGGAATGAACAAAAAACATTAGATGATTCTAATTATGCACCAACATTTAGTAATATCGTTCATACTACACAAGAAAACACTGGTATAAATATTGAATTTAACACAGAAGGTAATACATATACATATGAATTTAATAATGGATTACCGATTGGTTATTCCCTAAATACTACAACTCCCCCAACAAGACTTTTAGGGACAACCGAAATAATTGAATTTAGTGTACCAATACAACATGTAATAGATGTAACTAAATCGAATAGTTTTGGTTCAGTAACAGGTCAAATTATTATAAATGTTTTACCTAATATAACATCTAATGAATTTACAGTTATATCAATTCCAGCCGATAATAATTTAAAATTAACCCAAGATAATGGTGTTACTGAATTAAGCATGTCAAATGAAGCAAACTCACCTATATTTAAAGCAGGCGAAACATATAAATTTAATTTGGACCATAGTAGTATAGTATCAACCGACGAATTAGATTTTTTCTTACTATCTGATATACAAATTCAGGTCTATGGTGGTGGTGCGCCTGCTTATGGAACAGGAGTTACCACAAATGGGACTTTTGGTGAGGTTGGTTCTTACGTACAAATAGAACTAGATGATGATGTTCCACCTCTATTTCTTCGATGGAAGGCCACAGGTGCTATTACAAACCTAATAAATATGAGTATTGAAGATTCTACATTTGAAGATAATCAATTAGCTAAAACTGTTATAGGTCCGGTTTCTAATATAAATGGAACCCAAGTGACGGACAAAATATACGTAGAACTAAATGTTAAACTTCTACCTGGTCAACGATTAATTATACCAAAAGAATTTTTAAAATCTGCAACAACCGTTATGGATTCTTCTACAAATGATCCTGAACTAAATACTCCATTACAGATTGGAATAAAAAATACAACACTCTTTAATGAAAATGATCCATTTTTTGATTCGTCTTCTAATCCAATAACATATTTAAATAACTTTGTTGGTGATCAAGTGTTATCAAAATTTATAAGACAAAATAGTGTAAGTATAGAAAATAATATGGTTGATGGTCTAATTGATATATCAAGCGAAAGTTTTAGTAATTTAGAATATGGTATGTTTATAGAAATTCCAATAGAAGGTGATACGGTTCGTATGGGTGTATGGGCTGAACCCGAATCAGGTAATGACCTGAACGGTAATCTAGTAGATGGGGGTGGTTATGATATTAATAATACACCATTCATAGACTGGCCTGGAAATAATAAAAATGTGTTTCAAACAAATATTATACCAAATACAGTTATACCATTATTTACAGGAGCTCCGGTTGTATTTAGATTTGATGTTCAAAATAATTCAAGTGCAGGATTTGATCTAAATAATTTAGATTGGGATTCTATCTATAAAGTTGGTTCCCCATTAGGTAGTAAAAATTTTAGAACAACAAACTGGAGTAAAGGAGTTGTGTTTAATAGTTCTAATAATAGACTAGTACTAAATAACACTAATAATTTATCTCATGTGTTATCACCTACATTAACATCAACCGTTGATTTTGTTCCATTAAATCCAGATGATATTACTAAAACTAGTAAACCATCTAATATAAATAGTAAACCTTGGGCTTGTTCATTAGTGTTTAAACCTAGTACACAACTTAATAATCAATATATTTGGAATGAAGGTTCTGGTTCAGCATCTGATTCTACAAATATATATCTAAGAATAGAAAATAAGGTATTATATTTTGGATGGGGAAAACACATTTATCCATCTACAACTATT
>Ga0209089_10002060_pt1 | contig 17988 bp, 14 predicted proteins | sample ArcticOcean_MG_C_FD_187431 | JGI IMG/M metagenome (GOLD analysis project Ga0209089, IMG submission 187431) | Marine microbial communities from western Arctic Ocean - ArcticOcean_MG_CB2_150 (SPAdes) (version 2) | ecosystem: Environmental > Aquatic > Marine > Oceanic | place: Arctic Ocean: Canada... | reverse complement strand
ACATGCACTCAGACATCAAGGACATCAAGAAGGAAGTAGAGCATACAGAACAAATCGTAGAAGAGATTTCTGAGCGTGTATGATTCTATCCGTTTTACAGTAAAGCAAAGGGTTAGTGTATAACACCCTTGATTCAGAATCGGTAAATGAAAGGGCTTTCAGTGGGCTCTTTCATTGCCTACCCTCTTGTTTTAGGGGATTTGAACGGGTTTAAGTATGGACACTTGTGGATCCGTGCCCCTCTCCAATCCAGCCATGAATACCCCCTCCGATTGTGAGTTCATGTCTAATCTGACTCCCTTCCCGCCTCCCCGGCCGATGTTTTCAAGAATCGGGCTGACGATGGTCGGAAAGGCTGTAATTGAATTATTGAAAATATGCCTCATACGTCCTGAGGAAAAAACTGATTTCTCCTAAGGATTGGACTTCCCTCAGGTATTCTTGCCTTTGTTCAGGGCTAGAATCTCTTGCTAGTTTCGCTTTATTGAGCCAGTCTTGGCTGATAAAGGGTGAAATGACATTCGACGATTCTTGGATTTCTTTGAGATAAGAGTCAAGGGGTTTAGCAGTAATCGTACAGAAACGTTCTATTTCTTCGCATACAATGTGTTCTGGCCATACGGCGTCATGACTTGATGGGACCTCTTTCAAGATGGGGGCAATATCTACAATCAATTGTCTGTACAAATCCTTCGATTTAATCTCATCATCGATTTTGAAACATGCCTCTACGAACTTTCGATCCATGAACGGCAACGAATTCTGTATTCGATTTGAAAGAAGTAATGTTGGTGAACATCCAGTTCCCCTTCGACTTCTATTCCTCAAAATCATAGTTGAACGGAGGTTTGGGCCTAGAGATATACAGTTCTGTTCCCTTTCGATCGAGTGATTCAATTTATGTTGCCATTCGTCTTGATGCTCTTTACCAATAATTCGGCTGAAACTCAACTTGGGCATGTCAACCCTTTTGAGTCCAGGAATTAATACATCCCCACCTAGTCCATCAAGGTTAAATGAACCGATGGGAAGTGATCTTGACATGGGGATCAACCAAGTATGCAATGGAGTTTCATGATTAACAATAACTGATTTCTGTTTCCAATATTTTTCAAGGTAATCTTGAGGCAAATCATAGTATTGGTTTGGAATACCTAATGCAGTAGCGACCAGTTCTGCCCCTTTCGGGTCAAAGAATCTCCCTTGATCTCCGTAGGCGGTATGCGTAGTGAATTTTACATCGAAATGCAACAGGGTCGCTGCAATCATTCTCGAATCAAATCCACCAGAAAGCAAACAAATAATGTCCTCTCTACCTGAGATTCGTCGTTGCAAAGATTTCATGAGACTTTGCCTAATCAATGAAATCGCATCGTCTATATCATCGATTAACTGCCCTGTTTCTTCGGGCCAAGAATAGTGAGCGTTCCAGCAACAAAGATTTCCGTCATGCAAGTAACATAATTCCATTCCCTGTGGAAATCTCTTTATTTCATTACAAAACGTATGTTCTCCAATGAAATGGTCAAAATGGAAGAATTGTGCAACTCCTGCAATATCTAGTGTTAAAGATCTATTTGTCGCGCGAATAATAGTGTCAATTGACGACCCAAACACAATTCCATTTCCGACAGCAATATGATACAATGGAAATATTCCAAATGGATCAGTACAGAGATGTGCGACACCCTCTGACGCATTAACACATCCTGCAACGAAGCAGCCATCTGCATCTTTGGAAGTTTGGTAATCAATAAATACATTAGAATCAAAATGCTTGCCAGCTTCGATTACTTCTCCAAAATGAAAGGAGACTCTGTCTTCGTTTTCCTCTACTTTTAAGGAGCTTTCTGAGTTGTCCCCATAAGTCAAAATGGTGTGGAGATTGCCATCGGATTGTGACATGATTTGTAGTTTCGATTCCTCAATAATATCCAGAGCCTTTTCTAGAATATCATTACTTGATACTCCTCCAATGATACCAAAGATGTGTTCCATGCTAATTACTCCCTCTCCAAAATCGATACACGCCGCTTCGCCTTTGCTAGTAGGCCACGTGTAATAATTGTCCGTTGAACGGTCCTTGTGGATCTGAACTGGTGAGTACCCACTGGTTAGCGCCGGAGTTCGTCGGGCGAGATCACGTGGAGCGTCCCATCGCCCGGGAATGTGGCATAGAACAGATAGTCGCCACTGGGATGGAAGGCGAGGGGCAGTGGCGCGCTGAGGTCTGAGGCGAAGACTGAGGATTCCGATGCCCATCCTTGCGGCTGGCTCGCATCGGCGCTGAAATCGATCTGTACGATTTCATGTCCGACGGGTACGAGCGTATTCCATGAGCCGAATACGGTCGCATAGACGGTGAATTCTCCACCCGGGAAGGGTGAATCAACCGGCCGGTGGGCGAGGTTGTTGAGACTGGAGTGCGACGTCCATGTGGCGACGGGGCCGACGGTGCCCGCGGGCACGGGATGCTGAACGTCGTCATCTGGCCAGCCATAATCCTCCCCGGGGATGAGGAGATTGACTTCTTCGGGCGGGTGAGCGCCTTCCCAATCGCGTCCATTGTCGCTGAACACGTAGCCCATGCCGGGCACCCAGATGCCATGGAATGAGTTGCGCACGCCGGAGGCGAGTACGCCGTGCTCGCCGCTGCTCGCATTCACCCACAGGAGTGCGGCATTGCGTTCATCATCCTCATCACAGACATTGCATGTGGACCCCACGTGCCAGATGATTGTGCCGTTGGGCATGATGTCGAGGTTGTTTGTCTGATGATTGCCTGTCGGCACGCCCTCGATCAAGGTCCACCGTTCACTCTGGTCAAGCCCATCCCTCCACTCCGTATCCAGGCCGGTATGGTTGATACGGGTCAGACGGCCGGAATCGGAGACGAGCATGTAATCGTCCTCGATGAGGACATCATGGGGTTGATTGAATCCATCTAGCAAGGTTGTTCGAGCGGTTGGACTCCAATCCCATCCGGTCGTGCCAACCTCGAATTGCAGGAGGACAATACGATCTCCATCCCTGTCACACACCAACAGCGCGTCGTCATCGATCCATTCGAGGCAGGTCGGTCCACCGAGGTCGGATGTCACCCCATCGATCGCGTAGCCATCCTCGACATCGGGGTTCAGCCAGCCCGTGTAGTAGAGAATATGATTGGAGAGCAGCATCACGACGAGGATGAGGGAGAGCATGCCGATGCCCTTGAGATGGCGCCCGCGGCTGATCATCGCTTCCAGTCTCCTGTCGCTGCGGCTGTTGCCGCAGCCTCGACCGCCTCGGGGACGAGCAGGGTGTTGTGGCGACGGTTGGCGAAGGCTTCCAAGGCGATGTTGAGTGGTTCTCCGATCAATCGGAAGTCCTTGATGGCGTGCAGATGTGGGCGCAGTTCGCGCCCACCGGGCAGGCCCTTGGTGAATGAGATGCCGTGTTGCTTCATGTTGCGTGCCGCGTAGGGGCTGCCGATCTCATCGACGATCTCGACGTAGCGATTCCAGGCCCAGTGCTTCTGTCCCGCTGCCTCTGCATCGCCCCAAGGGGCGTCGAATGCTTCCCATCCGAGTTCGCTCTTGATGCGGCCAAAGACGCAGGGGTCGCCAATCGCGGCGCGCCCGATCATCAATCCAGCCGCGCCGGTTACCTCGAGGCATTTCTCGGCGCTTGCCGCATCGATGATGTCGCCGTTGGCGATGACGGGTGTGCCATATGGTTTGCAGACCTCGACCACCTTGGCGATGGTCTCCCAATCAGCGGTGCCGCTGTACTTTTGCTTCAGGGTGCGCCCATGGACGCAGATGCGTTCGACACCGAGCGCAGCACAGCGCTCGGCAATCTCGAGGACGTTGATCTTCTCCGCCTTGGTGCCGAGTCGCATCTTGACCGATACCGGCGCCTCGCTGGCTTCGATACAGCGCGCAACCATCCCGACGAGTGCATCGGGCAGGGCCATCATGGCCGCGCCAGCGCAGGTTTTCGTCACCTTCGGCGCCGGGCAGCCGAAGTTGAGGTCGACGACGTCGGCATCTTTGGAGAGAAGTCGTGTGGTCTCGACCATCTCATCCTCGATGCCGCCGAAAATCTGTGGAATGAATGGTGTCTCACGCGGGTGGGTCTCGACCTTTGCCCAGGACTTCGCATCCTGACGACTGAGACCGCTCGCAGCCGTGAATTCGGTCGCCGTAAAGTCCGCACCCGCCTCACGCGCGAGCAACCGATACGCCACATCCGTCACACCGGACATCGGTGCGAGAAACAGTGGAACAGGGTCGGCCATGGACCACGGGGGGCAACGCTCTGATTTCAGAACGTCGATTCCCATTCGTTGACGTCCTGCATCGTTTCCCAGGTTTCGTCATCGATGACACCGCGGACCTTGAGGGTCTCACGGGCGAGGAGCCAGTAGATCAGGGAAAGGCTGCGGCGGCCCTTGTTGTTGGCCGGCAGGCAGAGGTCGACATTGCGGAGGTTGTTGTTCGCATCACAGATGGCGACGACCGGGAGGCCGCTGCTGACCGCTTCGGACAGGCTCTGCTGGTCTGCCTGCGGGTCGGTGACGACGATGAGCTCGGGCTCCATGTAGGTGCGAAGGCGGGGATTGGTCAGGGTGCCGGGGATGAATCGGCCGACATTGTGCTTGGCACCAATCGCCTGAGCGAACTTGCGGGCCGGGCGCTGTCCATACTGTCGTGCGCTGACCACAAGGATGCGCGAGGGGTCGTATCGGTTGAGGAATTGGGCGACGACGCGCATTCGCGCGTCGGTGTGCTCGAGGTCAATGAGGTGCAGACCGGTGCCATCACCGCGGACGTCGGAGAGGAAGGGCTTCATGTCCGAGCTCTTCTGTTGCGTGCCGATGTGGACGGCATGCTCTTCGTAGGTCTCATGGGGGATGAGCATTGTACCGGTCATGACGAAGCCTCGTGCGGCCTCGCCACCCACCCTCTCTTCATAACCGCTTCGCTGCGCGCACACGGGGGATTCTTCGCAGTACCCCGAATCGCAGGTGAGTCCGAGGTGAGGTTGGGGGTCGCGAGGCAAGCCGGAAGAACGCTTAACCCTCCGTGTGTTCGCCATCGTTCCATGGCGGAGGATGACAGTGTCGAGACCGCCTTGGACCTTGAGGGTCCGATGACCGAGGGCGTTTGTCGAGAAGACGGCCATTGGGTCGACATGGACGGGATTCCGCTGCCCGTCTCAGCCTCGGATCTCGAGCGGCATACCTACTGCCCGGTCTCTTGGCAATTGTCGAAGGCGGGCATCAGCGGTGAGGGCGAGGCATTGCGGCAAGGCATGGTCGAACACGACCGGATTCACCAGACGATGGCGACCTTCAAGGAAACCGAGAATCAAGCCGATCGAGAGTTGGTCATCTGGTCGTGGTGGTTCATCGTCGTCTGCGCGCTCTCGGCGGATTCCGCGGCGTTCTTCTTCGTCGAAGAGGGCGTTGTCTCCGAGGAATTCATCGGCAATGTCGGTCGATATCTCGCCATCCTCGCGCTCGTCTGGTTGCTGCTGGCGATCGCGCTGATCTGGCTGCCGTGGCGCCGCTGGTTGGGATGGCCGTTCGGACTGGCACAACCCCCAGCCATCGAGGGGACTGGCTTGTCTGAATTCCACATCGATTCGCCGTTTGAATTGGATGCGGATGATGATTTGATTCAGGGTGGGCGCATTGAGGCGAGGCTGTTGCTCGCCTCGATCGCCGTCGCTTTGCACGGTTTGGCGATTTATCTGGCCCAGGATCGTAGCGTGATGGCTTTCTCGCTCATCGTCATCACCCTGGCCTGGCTGCTGCTGACCGCGTGGCAATTGCACCGTGCCCTCCGCTTCGAGCGTCAGGCACGCAAGGCCCGAGATGAAGCGGGCCTATCCGAGGATGACATCCTTGCCTACTCCGACGATGCGGGTGAATCCGCGGCCCTGCTCATCGACCCCGAAACCGGCCTGCGCGGCCGCCCGGACCAAATCGTTCGCATCGACAATATGTTCATCCCGGTCGAACAGAAGACCGGGAAGGTGCCCACAGAACCCCACGACAGTCACCGGATGCAATTGATCGCCTATCTGGATCTCGTCGCGAAAACGACGGATTCACATTCGGATTACGGGATTCTGCGCTATGGTGGTGAATCGCTATTCACCGTTCCATGGGATGACCTTGCCCGCGCAGACCTTGCGATCTCCATCAAGGAAGTTCAACGGCTGATGGTCGAGGGTGGGGCACAACGCAACCACGAACGACCCGGAAAATGTCGCAACTGCAGCCGTCGTCACAAGTGCCCTCAGAGCCTGGTCTGATCACTCAAACTCGACGGTCGCCGTGCAGATATCATCGGTTTCAGGGAAGGAGAGGCAGGGTCGGACCACGGTTGCGCGAAGGGTCCAGCTGTCTTGGAAATCGATCGGCAGCCCAGAGTTGAAGCCGATGCCTTGGCCTTCGACTTCGAGTCGCCATGTGCCCTCTCGCCCCTCGATCTCTGCTGGTCCGAGTTCGGTGCGGTTGAGGGAGAGGGATTTGTTGGTGCGCTCGTGATAGATGGCCTCTTCACAATTGGCGCCATTCTCATCGCAGGGCTTGAGCCATACCTCGACATAGCGCTGGTCCATCAAGTCGAGAAACTCCTCGGTGAGGGGGACCCAATCTGGGATGATGTCGTCGACGTCGTCGTAATGCAGTGTGACTTCAAAATTGATGATGATCTCTTGGACGGTGTGGTCGATGGGGATTTGTTCCGACTTGATCTCGTGGTACTCATCGAAGTTGCTCCCATCGGCGATGAAGGCGTGTGAGAGGTCGAAGGACGCGCTGACGTCACGCACTTTTGGCTCTCCGCGGGCCCCTTCCATCATCTCGCGGCCGAGGACCAGCGAAATGCAGCCGGGCAGAGCGATAGAAACGAAGAGTAGGGCGAGGACCGCGCTGATCGTTTGCCTTCGCAATACCGACATTGTATCCGCCTCCACATCGCTTCGGGATGTGCGGCCCATTTCGTTCTGACGGCGAACCGTGGGGCTCACTCGTCCTTCTTGCGGCGGCGTACAGCGCGTCGCTTGGGGGCAGGCTCTGCCTCAGATGCGTCTTCGGAATCGACCTCAGGTGCCTCTTCTGGTGCCTCCTCTGTGGTCTCCTCAGGTGCGGTGAGGCCGAGTGGTGTGGGCTCATCGCCAATCGTGAAATCGCTTCTCGACACGCGCACCTCATTGCCGACCACCGTCGAATCGATGAGGGCGTCGACATTGACCTCATCACCCGGCATGACGCCGCGCTCGCCGGTCATATCGAACAGGTGTTCTCGATAATGGGCATCAGATGCGGAGAGTTCGACCTCTTCATCCGCCAGGTGGCGACGGTCGTCAACCCCGCCGAGGAAGGCATCGAGATCGTGCTCTGCCACATCCTCCATGACCTTGCCCAAGTGGGTCGATTCGATGGTGTCATCCACCTCGCCGTCCTCGCCGAGCGCATCTTCCCCAGCGACACGTGCATCCTCCTTCGCGTCGAAGAAGGCCTCGGTTTCCCCGATGCCCTCTTCCCACTCGCCTTCCCACTGGCCCTCTTCAAAGCCCATCTCAGCCGCGTGGTCATCGAAGCCTTCCGAACCGCGGACGATCTCGTTCTCGTCGACCTCGGGCTCTTCCTCGGGCTCTGCCTCTTCGTCTGGCAGTGCCTTGTACTTGCGTTCGCGGGCAGTGTAATGGGTGCGGAGATCCTGCTCAGCGCCACAGTATGGACAGTGGTCCATCATCGATGGAATGGTCTTCGTGCAAGCATCGCAATCATGGAATTGGCTTCTGCCGCCTCTCAGGTCGAATTCACAGTGGGGACAATCGTCCTCATCGCCTTCGATATCGCCTTCACAGGCGGGGCATTGCTCGTAGGTCTCGCGTTCGGCATCGGCCAGGCCACGGCGGGTCAGGATGACGGCGCCGGCCAGCAAGGCGATGCCGACCAGGCCGGCGAGGATGAAGAGAATGATCGACATCGTCTGGTCGAAGCTGCTTGTGTCCGGTCCACCTTCCCCATCGTGCTCGACGTTCCAGACATTGGCGTAGGGGTCGACACTGGTGCCACGTGGCACGATGGCCAACTCGATGGTGCCGGGGTCAGTCGGGTGAACCAAACATCGAACTTCATGGGTTTCACCCGGGGAGAAATTGAGCAAGACGGTGTCGTGCACCTTGTTCGTCTTTCGATCGATGCAGTCGAATGTCTCGCTGCCAGCGCCTTGATCCGCGACGACCTCGATGCTGTAGACGTAGTTGCTATCCGCATACAAGGGCAGGCCGGGAGACCAGGTCTGGGTCGTCTGGAGGAAGCGCAAGCGCATGTCTGAGATCAGGCTGACTTCACCCGTCGCGAAGTTGTCGGTATCCAATCGGTCGAAGGAATCCACACTTCGCACCCAGGTGGCACTGAAGGGGATCTGGCGGGTCTCACCCGATGCGATGGCTGAAAACGAGACGGTGACCTGGCCTTGGGTGCCCATGTCGGCCGCCGGGATGATGACGGTCTGTGGTTCGAGAGCCACCCCGTCGAAGGTGGCGGAAAGGGTGCCAGTGACGGTGACCATGCCGACGTTCTGAAGGCTCACATCGAAGCTGACAGATAGACCGGGCGTGGTCGATGCGGGTCGTGCCGCAGCGGTGGAGCCGACCACCACATTGGGTTCGGCATAGATGGTCAGAGTGGCGGCGGCGAGATCGTTGAAGGTGTTGGACTGCTGTACATTGCCCGAGGGGTCGATGGCCAATTGGAGGTTGGTATCACCCGGGTCCTCGCTCGGCAGGTTGCTCGAATGGATGATGACGGAATACTCTGCGAATTCGTCGGCATCGCTGAACTCGAGATTGACCATTTGCAGGGTCATTCCATTCTGCACGCGTACCTCCATGGGTACCATTGACTCCCCTGTGCCCGCATCGCGCACGACCGTGCCGCTGACCGTCCACGGGCCCGACAGGCCGAGGGCGGCTGAAACATCGGGGCCGGCGACGTGGCGATAGTCCGGATGGACATCGACGAAGAGGGCGCGGGTCTCCTGATTGTCTGCGGTTGTGGATTCGATGATGCCATCACCGCTGTCGGAGTTGACCACGCCGAGCACTTCGTAGGACCCGGCGGCAGGGGCGGTCGCCGTCTGGTTCATCCAGACGCTGTCGCCGGACTGGAGCGCAACCACGCTGAGTAGATTCGCGGCCCCGGCGAAGGTCAATTCGAGGTGTGAGGCGCCGGCATCGGCGTGTCCTGCATTCTCGATCTGAATCGCAATCTGAACCTGATCGTCCTGATGGATGCCGCTGGTGGGCAGGATGTCGAGATTGGCGAACCGCAGATTCGGCAATCCGCCGACATCGAAGTCGTGTGAGATGAGTCCGCTTTCCCCGCCGTGGCTGACACGGATCCACAAGGTCTGGGTGCCGTACATCAGATTCGACCAGGTAAAGGAGACCTCATCGAAGGCATCCGCGGCGATGTCCAGCGAGAATGCGGCGGAGGGTGAGCCCTGTGAATAACTGTCCTTGTGGAACTCGACGGAGACGTCCTCTGCGATGACATTCTCAAGATTCTGCAGTGAAAGTGTGAATTCCACTTCACCGCCCTCGACGGGGCTGGATGGGCTCAAGGCGAGCCCAGCCGTGCTGAACGCGACATTGCCCGCCTCTTCACCCACCACAGGTGATGCGAACACTAGCAGAGGCGTGAGCAACAACAGAGCACACACAGTGTGTGTGGTCCAACCTCCCGCCATGGCCTTCGGAGGGCAGCCGATGCACTTCAAACCTGCTTTCCGCCGCCCGGCAGGTCGGCGGCTTTGTTGGGAACCCACAGAGTGGGTTGGAAAGCCTTGAAGGGCGGTGCGCACCATGCCCAGATTGGTGCCGATGTCTCCTCGCCGACCTCTGTCTGCCATCACGGTCGTGATTCTGCTCTTCGCAGCCTCACAGGGCGCGTTGCTGACCGTCGAGGCGGCATCGGGTCGAGCCGAGGCCCTCGACTTCAGTGGCGGGCCGAGCGCAGCGCAAGTGATCTCGGGCACCTACACCGTTCGCACGACCAATGTTGCCAACATGTCCTACGTCAATGTCGAGGCATGGGATGGGTCGGTCTGGTCGGCCATCGCCAACATCACGGGCACGCCTTGGTTGACCGCTTGGGATACGACGGCGCACAGCGATGGAGACCACAAATTGCGAATCGAAGGCACCTATCTGAACACCTCCACCACTGGCTGGATTGAGAGCCCGATATTCTCACTCGACAATACCGCACCCAGCGCCTTGGTCTTCGAGGTTGCCGACCCGATCATCGGCGATGGTTCCTCAACGGTGAATCGAGCTTGGTTCACCACCGTTGCGACCGGTTCGATGACGTTCAACTGGTCGGCCGCAGATGCCCATCTCTCGCGTGCTACATTGACCCAGACCCCGGGAACGGGGACGCCCGCGCAAGATGGGCCCGGCACCCTCCTGAACAACTGGGTTTGGTCACCCGGTGACCTTCCTGAGGGCACCTACACCCCCCTACTTTCGGTCTTTGATGAGGGTGACAATTCCGCACAGGCCACCCTCCACGTCGGCATCGACCGAACGGGCCCTGATGTTGGGGCGCCCTCACTGTCTGAGAGCGCCGGCGCATGGACGGATGCGACCACCCTCCTGTTCAGCGATCTTTCGAGCGGTGCAACCGACAATGGTGGGTCTGGTATCGATACCTATGATGCGCGGGACAGCACGGATAGTTGGGTCGACCAAGGCTCCTCTGGTTCGGGCTCACTCTCACTCTCGGAGGGAGAGCGAACGATTCAATTCCGCGCCCATGACAATGTCGGCAATATCGGTGATGCTCTCAATGTCTCGATGAAGGTTGACCGCAGTGCCCCGACGGCCGGCGGTTGGATCCTGCCAGAATTGACCGATTCCCTGACCGGCGCTGTGGCCGTCGAGGTCGATGCGACCGATGCCCATTCCGGCATCGATGAGACCTCGAGCACGCTCGAATACGGATTTGATTCCGACGGCACGGGTGGCGTCCCGGACATCACCTCGACCTGGCTGAGCGTTGGCAACGGCGCCTCGGGCAGCCTGTCCGCCGCGATCGATTGGTCGACTCGAGCGGGTCAATACCTCTCCTTGCGGGCCACCCTGGTGGACAATGCCGCCAATACCGTGACGACCTCGGCCTCCCACTTCCTGATTCGCCCTGGTCTTGACCTGGCGATTTCGGATGCCCACCTGAACCGACTCGTCGTCCGCGCGGGCACCACGGACCCGGTCACACTCGAGGCGACCATCACAGCCACTGAGGCCTACACTGGCAGTGTCATCGTGCGCATCGAGAGCGCACCCGCGAGCCGCGATCTGATGACCACATGGACCACCTTGTCGACGGTGACCATCACGGCGGGGGACCTCGCCGACATGACAGAGGATATCTCGGTGAATCTGACGGTTCTCTCCGATGGTGAATACGACCTGCGGGTGATCGTCGATCCCGATGATTCAATCGCCGAGAAGGACGAGGGCAATAATGAGGAATTCCTTCTCATCAGCGCCGCGAATCCAACGGTCGTCGGCGCCGTCTCCGGATTTGGTCCCGACCTCGTCATTCTGCTCCTCTGTGGACTGTTCGCGGGTCTGATTCTACGCCGGCGCGAATCGGCGTCTTGAAAGAGGAGCCCCCGGTCGCCGCAGCCGATGGAAGGTCTCGCTCGAATCCCGCAGGACCGCATCGCGGTGCTGATTGGACGAAAGGGGGTCACCCGACGTGCGCTGGAGAAGGCGACCAACGCCAAGCTTGTCATCGATTCCAGCAGCGGAGACGTCTCGGTGATTTGGACTGAAACCTTCGACCCCATCCTGCGCATGAAATTGCCCGATGTGATCCGGGCCATCGGTCGCGGAATGAATCCCGAACGCGCGCTGCAATTGTTCGAAGATGATCATCATCTGCGCTTGTTCGACATGCGCGAATACGTCGGCAAGAACGCCAATCAACAACGCCGCATCCGCAGTCGGCTGATCGGTCGAAATGGCCGTATCCGAGAACTGATCGAAGAGCATTCAGGCTCGGAGATCGTCGTCTATGGGTCCACGGTCGTTATCATCGGCGATGAGGAGTCCTTGCCATTGGCCAGTCAGGCTGTGGAACGCCTCCTGCAGGGCGCGGAGCACTCCAGCGTGCTCAAACATCTTGAGACCGAACGCCGAAAGAAGCGCATGTCGAGCCGCCACCTCGAATCGATGGAGACCGATGAGGGAGGCGACCTATTCGGTGCCCTCGTGCCCGGTCTGGATGCGGCCCGCCGCCAGCGCGACCGGCGTTACAAGGATGCCCAGGTCGACCCCGACGATGCGGGGGCGGTCGAGGACATGATGACGCTGGCCGAGGATGAATCGATCGGATTCGAAGAGGAATGATCAGGCGTCGAGGACATGGGCCATCGCTTCGGCGAGAACCACCTCGACCCCTTGGCGCGTCGCCCATTCGGTGAGACGTGTCACGTCACGGACCAGGAACTCCTCGGCATTGGGATGACCTCTGGCGACGGCTTGGCCAACGTCGATCACACGCGGCTCGCCATCGTGCCACAGGATGTTGTACTCACTGAAATCCGCATGGACGAGTTTTGCATCGTTCCAACAGACCCGCAACCAGTCGAGCAATTCGGCATAGGTGGACGCCGGATCTTCGATCTTCACATCGCGCAGGCGTGGGCTGGGCCCTTCATCGGTGCCCAGATAATCCATCACCAACACATTTCGGAACAGGCCGTGTGGGGCGGGCACACCCAATCCATGCTTGGACATGCGCAGCATGTTGCGGTGCTCCTTGCGCACCCAGATGTTGACCAACTCGTGATGACGGCGGGACAGTCCTCCGAATCGAGGGTCTCCTTCGATGTATTGCATCAAGCCCTTGAACACCGCATTGCTGGTGTGGAAAATCTTGACGGCCGCGACGCCATTCAGCGTGGTCGCGTGGAAAACGTGGGCCTCTTTGCCTCGGGCGATGGGCCAATCCAGCGTGTCGATGTGGCCCTGTTGCATCAATTTGTAGACGGCGAGCAAGGTGCGTTGGTCGAAGACAGCATCGAAGACACGGCGGTCGACCCAATCGTATCCCCCGGTGCCGAGTACACCTTCGAGCCGATGCTCGATCTTCTTGAACATCGATGCGTACTTCTTTTCCTTCATCCAGACCCAAGAGTCCTGCTTGCGATCCATGTCGTCGTGCAGGTGCTTTGACGCCTCTTCCTCGGACCACTTCTCCTCGGCGAGGGCGATATTGTCCGCCTCGATCGCGAGTTCGATCTTGGTCGGGTCCGCATCGAGATCCGTCGATTCCTCGGCGGTGGGGCTGGTCCATTCGCGAGTATCGCCATCGCGACGAGCCTTGCGGCGTCGTCCGATGTCAATCCCTCCTTTCAGGCCGGACCGAACAGGCTGTCCAGATCGTCATCGCTGACGTCGTCAATGGGTTCAGGTTCGGGCGCGGGGGCGGATTCGGATTCGGTTTCGGGTTCGGGTTCGGATTCGGCTTCAGTCGCCTCTTCTTCATCCGCTTCGGGCTCGGCTTCCTCCGCTTCCTCAACCTCTTTGACGGCTTCGACCTTCTCGGTTTCACCGCTGTCGAACAGGTCCTCGTCATCGCCACCACCGAAGATGCCCGCATCATCGATGTCTTCCCAGGAATCGTTGCCGGATCCGAAGATGTCGACAACTTCGGGCAGGACGCCCTTACGTGAAAGGTAGAGAGATTGGGTCTTGGTGTAGCGCTTCTTCACATCCGCCTTGGCATCTTGGAAATCCCATGGCTGAACGACGATGAGGTCGCCTTCTCGCACCCACTGGCGGCGGCGCATCTTGCCAGGGATGCGGGCGAGACGGGTCTCGCCATCCGCACAGACGACGCGCACGCGGCGGCCGCCAAGAATTTGGTCAGCGATGGCGAACATCTCGTTGATTCGCTTGTTGGGGAGCGGTACGCGAATCTTGTCGCTGCCGCCCTGCTCGAGTTGCGCGAGCAACTCTTCGTCAACGGTCTCCTCTCGACGTCGTCCCATGGTAACAGGGCGGCCGGCGCGCCCACCCTACATAAACAGGGAGGCGCGGAGCCAGAAGAGGCCCAGAGGGGGCGACCTCAACGGAACAGCGCTGTCGCCGCATCCGCGGCTGCATTGGCCAACACATCGGCGAGCACACCGAAGCCGAAGACCACGGTTCCCATCGTGCAGATCATGATGGCGATGCGCAGCAACGGGGCCCTAGACAGGCGAACCGGTCGGTCGGTCTCCTCGTAAAACATGACCACACCGAGGCGTAGGTAGTAGAACAGGGACATCGCGCTGTTGATGAAGATCAGAATCGCCAGATAGAACACCCAAGACAACTCATTCCACGCCGCTCCCGTGCCCAAAGTGCTGGAGATGATGCCGTTGACCATCATCAACTTCGACAGGAATCCTGCCAGAGGCGGTACACCGGCGAGGGCCAATAGGAAGACGAACATCGAGACGGCGATCAGCGGGTCACGCTTTGCCAATCCGTGATAATCCGAGATGTCGGATCCACGTCCTTCACACTCCAACAGGGCGACGACAAGGAATGCGCCGAGTTTGAAGGTGACGAGTACGGCGAGGTGGAAGATGATCGCCGTGGCGATCAATTGGCTGGCCGGTCCCGGTCCAATTGCGCCGATGGCTGCAATGCCCGCAAGGATGTAGCCCGCGTGTGCCACGCTGCTGTAGGCGAGCATGCGCTTTGGATTTCGACTGCCCAAGGCAGCGAGATTGCCCCAGGTCATGGTGATGGCGGCGATCATGCCGATGAGCACCAGCCAGGCCTGACCATCGTCGGTCAGGGTGATGCCGATGAGCACGCGCATCAGGGCGAGGAAGCCCATCGCCTTGCTCGCCGTGGCCAGCACACCAGCGACCGGTGCGCTCGCGCCCGCATAGGCATCGGGAGTGGCGAAGTGGAAGGGCACGGCACTGACCTTGAAGCCGAAAGCGACGAGCATGAATCCAAGACCGAGAATTGCCATGGCATTCGGACCATCGGTGGCCCACTTCTCAGCCAGTCCATGCGAACCGCCGATCGTCAGGTCTCCATTCCAGATGTAGAGCATCGAGATGCCGTACAGTCCGATGGCACTGGCCACACTGCCGACGATGAAATATTTCAGACCGGCCTCAGGTCCAGTCTTTGTCTCCTTGAGGAAGGATACCAGCACGTAGGAGGCGAGGCTCGCCAATTCAAGGCCGACGAAGAGCACGAAGAGATTGGTCGACAATGCCACCACGGACATGCCGAGCGCGACCATCAACACGAGCAGGTGGAAATCGACCTGACGTCGGTTGTTGAGCAGACGTGTCAGGCGACGGCCCTCGACCGCTTCATCGGACTGCTTCTTGAGGGCGAGGCGGCGCGGTGGGGTCGCCGGTAGTCGGTCGAAGTTGGCGAGGACGGCGAGCAGGAGTGCGCCGAAGAAAATCATCTCCATCAGGCGGCTGAATGCATCGACGGCGAGGATGTAGGTGCCATCGCTGGCGCAGGTCTCATCGACACGGCCACCCATCGTCAAGCAGGCCTCGGCCATGCCGATGCCCGAGTCCAACATCTGGCTCATCAGGGCGGTGATGAAGGCGGCGAGCAGGGTGAATCCGGCGATGCCGGCGGGGAGGCGCGGATCGCTGGTCAACTTCAGGCGCTTGCCCCCGATGAGAATCGGGATGCGGATGCTCTGGCCGGGAATCGGCAAACGGAAGGTCGCATCGCCGAGGTTCGGCACGATGATCATCGCCGTGATGCCGAGCAGAAGAATCCACTCTGGCATCAGCGCGGCGGCCATATCAGGACCACTGAACAGTGTGCCCAAATTCATGGCTTCACCCCCGGGGAATTGAGCGCTTCAAGAATCACTTCAGTGACCAGACCACTCGACCAGTTCGACATCATGTCGAAGAAGAGGAATGGCAGGATGCCAAAGACGACGGCCAGCACACCGAGAATCAACATGCCCGCATTCTCGTGCCAGGTCAGGTCTCTGGGTGCCTCCCCGTGCATGGTATCGGGGAGAATCGCCTCACCCTCACCTTCGAAGATGGTGCGCTGCATGCTCAACAGGTAGTAGGCCGCGGTGATGATGAGTGTCAGGGCAGGCAGGATGACGAGCCAGCCGAAGGCCATGTAGAAAGCGATGAGGATCGCCACCTCAGCGACGAAGCCCGCCATGAGTGGCAGGCCGAGGCTGGCCATCCATCCAACCATCATGTGGGCACTCATCCAGGGACTGTGGTGGGCCAGACCCCGCATGCTGCCGATCTCCAAGGTGTGGTAATGTTTCTTGAAGGCGCCACAGACGGCGAATAGCAGCGGGCTGATGATGCCGTGCGCGAACATCATGAAGATCGCGCCGGCGATGCCCAACGGTTGTAGCGTTGCGATTCCAAGGAAAATCAATCCCATGTGCGATACCGAGGAATAGGCGACCATGCGCTTGAGATTCGTCTGCCCAAGACAGACCACTGCGCCGTAGACCAGGCTGACCATGCCGAGCACCAGCAACAGCCATTGGAAAGCGATCAATTGGTCCGGGAAGAGCGATACGCCGAGTCGGAGGAAGCCGTAGGCGCCCATCTTCAGCATCACGCCCGCCAACAGCATGCTGCCCGCGGTCGGCGCCTGCACGTGCGCATCTGGTAGCCAGGTGTGAACAGGCACGCTCGGCAATTTTGTGGCGAAGCCAATCAACAACAGCAGGAAGACCATCGCTCGAAGGCCTCCATCGACGAAGTTGCCCGTGGCCTCCGCGTCGGCCATCAGCACGAGATCGAAGGATTTGCCCGTGAGCGAATCCAGCCAACCCGCATCGTTGTGGAAGTACATCACGAGGATGCCCGCCAGCATGAAGACGCTCGCTGTGAAGGTGTAGATGAAGAATTTCTGTGCCGCGTAGCGCCGGTCCTCGCCGCCCCACATGAGGATGAGGAAGAACATCGGGATCAGCGTCAATTCCCAGAAGACGTAGAAGACGAAGAGGTCGAGGCTGACGAAGACGCCGATCAGTGCGCCCTCCATCATCAGGATGAGGCTGTGGAAGTAGGCGCCCTTCTTGGCATCCCATTCGACCAGCATCGAGATTGGGATGATCAGTGTGGTCAACCACACCATCGGGTAGGACAAGCCGTCGATGCCGACGTGCCATGAGACGCCGATCGAGGCGATGATCTGGTGTTCGCCGGCAGCGAAGTCACCCGCGCCGCCGTTTTCGAAGATGTAGCCGCCCCATTCGGTTGGGAGGGCCTCGAATCCGATCAGGGTCGCGAGCGTGAACAGCAGGAGCGCGATGCCCATGTTGACCATACGAATCGGATTCGCCAACTGCTCGCGGCGCTCTTCATCCGCCATCCAGTTGACCAGCATCAGCATCAGCGATGCGAGCAGCGGCAACAGGGTGAGAACGGTCAGCGGGTTGCCGAGAATGTTCACCAAGTCCACTCAGGCCACCCCCCAGAGGATGAAGACGATGGCCAGCATGCCGATGGCGGCCATCAGCAGGTAATCGCTGGCTCGGCCGGTCGTCAGGCTGCGGACGGTGGTGCTGATGCTCTGCGTGCCGTTCTCGATGAGGAATTTGATGCCCAGACCATCGATGATGACCCGGTCGACCCAGGCACAGGCCGCGCCGAGCGGAATGATCGTCTTGGCGATCAGCCATTCGTAGGCATCATCGATGTAGAGGCGGTTGTGAAGGGCGGTGGCGAATCCACCCTCGGCCAATTCGGTCACGTCGGTGTGGCCGGCTCGGCCCGACAGATCGACCAGCCAAGCGACCAAAGGCGTCGCCTCCTCGCCCTTCGCAAGGCCGCCACCATGCAGGCGCATGGCGATGAATGGCCCCAATAGTGCGGACAGCGCAATCGTGGTCCAGCCGACGATCTTGAGGGTAATTTCCTTCGGCAGGAAGGCGTGTTCAAG
>Ga0209089_10002057_pt1 | contig 17995 bp, 18 predicted proteins | sample ArcticOcean_MG_C_FD_187431 | JGI IMG/M metagenome (GOLD analysis project Ga0209089, IMG submission 187431) | Marine microbial communities from western Arctic Ocean - ArcticOcean_MG_CB2_150 (SPAdes) (version 2) | ecosystem: Environmental > Aquatic > Marine > Oceanic | place: Arctic Ocean: Canada... | reverse complement strand
AAAAGCAGGGAAAATATACCTAGCAAACAAATTGCTCTCAAGAACTTGGTTTATTGAAGGCAAAGTTATGAAGGGAAAAAAATTAGGAAGAAAACTTGGGTATAGGACGTGTAATATTAATATTAGAAATTATATTCTTCCCAAGCTTGGAATTTACTCAGTTAAAGTTTTGATTGGAAATAAAAAAAAAATACATGAAGGGGTTTCTTATTTAGGAACTAGACCAACTTTTTATGGACAAGAAGTATTTTTAGAAACAAATATATTTAATTTTAAAAAAAACCTATATAAAAAAAAACTAAGGGTATATTTTTTAAAATTTATAAGGAGAGATCGTAAATTTAGGGGCTCTAAAGAGTTAATTAGTCAAATGAATAAGGATGTAATTTTAGCAAAAAAAGGTTTAAAAACAAAGTTGGTCTTATGAGCAAGCAAGAAATAAACTTACCGAAAACTTCATTTTCAATGAAAGCGAATTTACCTCGTAAAGAGCCTGAAATTTTAAAAGTTTGGGAAAAATTAGATTTATATAAAAAACTAAGAGACTCTCGAAAAGGTAAAGAAAAGTTCGTTTTACATGATGGCCCCCCATATGCAAATGGTCATATACACATGGGTACAGCTCTTAACAAAATTCTTAAAGATATAATAGTTAGATTCCACCAAATGGATGGCAAGGATTCAGTTTATGTTCCCGGATGGGACTGCCACGGACTGCCTATAGAATGGAAGATTGAAGAACAATATAAAAAAAATAAAAAAAATAAAGATCAGGTTCCGATAAAAGACTTTAGATTGGAATGCAGAGAATTTGCAGAGAAGTGGATTAAAATTCATACACAAGAATTTAAAAGACTTGGTGTCGAAGGCGATTGGGAAAATTATTATTCAACAATGAGCCACCAGGCAGAAGCGCAAATAGTGAGAGAGCTCGGAAAATTTCTATTAGATGGAGCTTTATACCAAGGTTATAAACCTGTTCTTTGGTCAACTGTAGAAAAAACAGCATTAGCTGATGCAGAAGTAGAATACCAAGATCATATTTCTAATACTATTTACACATCATTTAAAGTTAAAAAGGCAGAAAAAGATTTTTTAAAAGATACACAAATTATAATATGGACTACTACTCCTTGGACAATTCCAGTTAATAGAGCTTTGGCTTATAGTGATAAAATTAAATATTCAGTTGTAAAACTAGGGAAAGATAATGAAAACTTTAAGGATAAAAAAATAATTATAGCTAGTGAGCTTGTAAAAAGAGTTTCTGAAGAATGTAATTTTAAAGAATTTAAAATTTTAAAAGAATTTGACGGTGCGGATTTTAAAAATACTATTTGCTCACATCCTTTAAAAAATATGGGTTATGATTATGATGTACCAATGTTAGAGGGTGATTTTGTTACTTTAGAACAGGGAACAGGTATTGTGCATGCTGCCCCAAGTCATGGACCAGATGATTTTAATCTTTGTTTAAAACATGGCATCAAAGCATCAAATACAATAAGTGATGGCGGCTTGTATGCTAAAGAAATACCTTTTTTTTCAGGAGTTCATATTTTTAAAGCAGATAACCAAGTAATAGAAAAATTAGTAGAACATAAAAGTTTGTTGGGCAACAGCAAACTTCAACATAGTTTCCCGCACTCTTGGAGATCTAAAGCTCCTTTAGTTTATAGGGCAACTTCTCAGTGGTTTATATCTATGGAAACAAATGACCTAAGAAAAAAAGCTCTTAAAGCAATTGATGATACAGATTTTTATCCAGAGAGAGGCCGAGCCAGAATAAGATCAATGATAGAAACAAGACCCGATTGGTGCATTTCAAGACAAAGAATTTGGGGAGTTCCTCTGCCTTTGTTTATTTCCAAAAAAACAAAAAAACCTCTAAGAGATCCAGATGTAATAGATAATATTGCTAAAATTTATGAAAAAGAAGGATCTGATTGTTGGTTTACTGACGACCCTCAAAAATTTTTAGGAAAAAAATATAATAAAGAAGACTACATTAAAACTAGTGATATCGTAGAAGTTTGGTTTGATAGTGGAGCTTCACATAGCTATGTTTTAGAAAGTAGAAAAGATTTGATGTGGCCTGCCTCAATGTATCTTGAAGGCTCAGATCAACATAGAGGGTGGTTTCATTCATCGTTATTAGAATCTTGTGGAACTAGAGGGAGAGCTCCTTATAACAGTATTCTTACTCATGGCTTTGTAGTTGATGGAAAAGGTTTAAAAATGTCAAAATCAACTGGCAATGTCATAGCTCCGGAGAATGTGCTTAAAAAATACGGCGCAGACATCCTAAGAACTTGGGTCGCTGCCTCTGACTATTCAGAGGATTTAAAATTAGATAATTCGATTCTCGAGCAGCATGCAGAATCTTATAGAAAAATAAGAAACACTTTTAGGTTTTTATTAGGAAATCTAAAAGATCAAAAAAGCAACTTTAATTTAGATTCAAAGGAAGTTGAAAAATGGCCAGAACTTGAGCGTTTTATCTTACATCAAATTTTTTTATTAAATAAAAAATTTGAAGCATATTTCAAAGAATATAATTTTCATAAACTTTACAAAGAATTAGTAAATTTCTGCTCCTTAGAATTGTCAGCTTTCTATTTTGACATAAGGAAAGATACTCTTTATTGCGATGATTTATCGTCAAACAAAAGAAAGGCGTGTATTAATTTATTAGGATTAATTTTGGACATGTTGTTGAAATGGTTTGCTCCAATATTATCTTTTACTACCGAAGAAATTTACCAAACAATAAATTGTGATCAAAAATCAAGTATACATTTACAATCCTTTCCAAAGATACCTTTAAAATGGCAAGATGAAAAGTTATCTGAAAAGTGGAAAAAGTTTAAAATAATAAGAAAAGTAGTTAATGCAGCCATGGAAGTAAAAAGAGCAAACAAAGACATAGGCTCAAGTTTAGAAGCCGACGTATCAGTATATTTAAGTGAAGAATATCTAAAAGTCGTCAAAGATTTTGATTTACCAGAAAGTTTCATAACATCAAAAGCTGAAGCTAAAAAAATATCGGCAGATAGTAATTTTTTTAAACTAGGTGAAATAGAAGACATAAACGTTTTAGTAAAGAAGGCAGAAGGTGAAAAATGTCCAAGATGTTGGAAAATATTTAGTGAACCGTGCGTAAGATGCAATGCTAAAAATTAATTTTATGAAAAAAATTATTGTTATTTTGCTTATTTTTTTCTTGGATCGCATTAGCAAATTTTACTTACTAGAACTGGAAACGTCAGGAACTGAAGTAGACTTTTATGTATTTTCTTTTTTAAATTTATATTTGGTGTGGAATACAGGTATTGCATTTGGATTAGTATCGCTAGAAGCAAATAATTATTATCATGTTCTTACAGGATTTATTTTAGTTATAAATTTAATTTTGATTTATTTTTTGTCAAAAGAAAAAGGAATTAATGCATATTTGTTGGCGTTAATAATAGGTGGCTCTTTAGGAAATTTGGTAGATAGAATTTATTATTTTGCCGTTCCTGACTTTATTGATATTCACGTAGGTAATTTCCATTGGTTTATATTTAATATAGCTGATATTTTTATTACAATAGGTATAATTGGTTTGATGATTGCAATACTATTAGAAAAAGATAAAAGTTTATCAAATGAAAAATAAAAAAATAGCATTTATAATATCAGTAATTTTTCTGCTCACATCATGCGCTGAAAGCTTTGACTCAGTTAAACGTGGAATAACTGGAGCAAAAGGAAAATCGGCAGATGAATTTTTGGTTCAAAAGAAAGATCCACTAACTATGCCTCCAGATTATGAAAATTTGCCAACGCCTGCAGAAAAAATTGCAGAAAGCAAAGAAGATGAAATTATAAAAAAGAAATTAAAATCAGTAGATAACACAATAGAAAAATCTAAAAGAGTAAGCTCTGCTGAAGAATCAATTATTGAGCAGATTAGAAATAAATAAATAAATGTTGCGTAGGTATAATTTTTTTAAAAATTTTTCTTTAAAAAATAAAGAATTTAATCAAAATTTAAGAAAAGCAAGAAAAAGCTTTAAGATTTTAAAGTCTGAAATTAAAAATAATAAAATTCCTTTTTTAGCATCTTTTGAAAAAAATTATAAATTTGATTTTTCTAAACAAAAAATTAATCAATTTAGTAAATGTAAAAATATTATTGTTATCGGAATTGGTGGATCAATCCTAGGAACCCAGAGCATTTATTCATTTTTTGGGAAAAAAATAAAAAAAAATTTTTTTTTTATTAATAATCTAGATTCAAATTTAATTTTAAAATATAAAAAAATAAAAAATTTAAAAAATTCTTGTTTTATTGTAGTTTCTAAATCTGGGAATACTCTTGAGACGATAGCAAATCTTGGTGTAATATTTTCAAAAAAAATCTTAAAAAAAAGATTAGTTATTATTACAGAGATGATTGATAATCCTTTAATGTCTATAGCTAAAAAGTACGATGCAGAAGTTATTGAGCATAAAAAATTCATAGGAGGACGTTTTTCAGTGTTATCAGAAACAGCTATGTTTCCTGCTTCATTAATGGGTTTGAATTTATCAAAATTTAAAGATCTCAAGAGGTTAATGAGCAATAAAAGTTTTATTTCATCTTTAATACAAAATGTGGCTGCTATGCACACATTAAATTTGAAAGGAGTTAAAAACTCAATTATTTTAAATTATGACTCAAGTCTAAACGATCTTGGGTATTGGTACCAACAACTTGTAGCTGAAAGTCTGGGAAAAAAAGGTAAGGGCATTACTCCAATGTTATCTTTTTGTCCAAAAGATCACCACAGCCTTTTGCAACTTTATTTAGACGGACCTAAAGATAAATTTTTTACATTTTTAAATTCACAAAAAAAAGAAAATAATTTTAAAATTTCTAAAGAAGTAATTTCAAGTAAAATTAATTTTTTAAAAGGAAAGAATTTAGATTTTATTGTTGACTCTGAATGTAAAGCTACAAAAAATATATTTAATTTAAAAAAAATTCCATTTAGAGAAATAACATTTTATAAAAAGAATGAAAAAGAATTAGGGAAAATTTTTACTTTTTTTGTCTTAGAAACAATTCTTTTGTCACGCTTAATGAACATTAATCCATTCGACCAGCCCGCAGTTGAAGAAATAAAGATTGAGACAAAAATATTTTTAAAGTAAAAATTTGCCAAAAATTATTTTTGATCTTCCATAAATTCTTTCATCCAAAATATTAAAATACTTGGGAAATTTTTCAATAATATTTTTATCCCTGTGCAAGATTATAATTCCTCTCTTATATAGTATGTTTTTATTAAATATTAGTTCAATTAGTTTTTCCACGTTAGCATCTTTAAATGGCGGATCGCAAAAAATAAGATTAAATTTTGATCTTAAGATGCTTTGATTTTTGAATATATTAAAAACGTTATCAAAAAAAATCTTAGTTTTATTTTTTGCTTTTAACTTTTCTATATTTTTTTCTAAAATTTCAAATGCAGATTTATCATTCTCTACAAAATAAACACACTTAGCGTACCTTGATAAACATTCTAATCCAAAAGACCCCGTTCCTGAATACAAATCTAAAATATTTGATTCTTCAAAATGTAAAGAAATTTTACTTGAGTGTATTAGTAAATTAAAAATACTTTCTCTTGTCAGGTCCTTAAGTGGCCTGGTGTTTTTATTTTTAGGCTCAAATAAAGAATGTCCTTTTAAACTACCTGCTATAATTCTCATAACTATTTATTTTTTATTACCCTCCATCCAATATCTTTTCTAAAAAAACCATCAGTCCAATTTATTTTTTTTATGTTGGATATAGTTTTTTTTCTGGCATAATTTAAATTTTTTGCAGAAGAAGTTACGTTTAATACTCTTCCACCATTAGAATAAGTTTTATTTTTTTTTATATAAGTGCCAGCATGAAAAACTTGGTTATTCTTATCTATTAAAATATTATTTAAATTTTTTATTTCACTATTCTTTATATATCTAGAAGGATATCCTTTGGCACACAAAACAATAGTCATAGAACTTTTTTTGTTCCATTTAACTTTTAAATTACATATTTCGTTTTTTGTAGCACGATCTATAATTTCTAATAAATCTGTTTCTAACCTCATCATAAGAACTTGGCATTCTGGATCGCCCATTCTAATATTATATTCAATTAAGTAAGGTTCACCTTTTTTAATCATTAAACCTGCATATAAAAAACCTTTATATGGGCTGCCTAAATTCTTCATGGCTTTTAGTGTAGGTTCTATAATTTTATTTTTAATTTTCTTCTCAAGCTCTTTCGTTAGTAGAGGAGCTGGAGAATAAGCGCCCATCCCCCCAGTGTTTGGTCCGACATCCCCTTCACCTACTCGTTTATGATCTTGAGCTGAACCAAAAAAAAGATAAGAATTTTTATCAACTATTGAAAAATAACTTAACTCTTCTCCTTCTAAAAATTCTTCTAAAATAACTTGATTTGAAGATTTAAATTTGCCTCTAATAATTTCATTTGTTTTTTTTAAGGCGTCTTCCACTGATGTGCAAACTGAAACTCCTTTTCCTGCAGCCAGTCCATTAGCTTTGACAACTATGGGAATTTTATTTTTTTTAATAAAATTAGAGGCTTCATCAAAATTATTAAAAATTTCATATTTTGCTGTTGGGATATTGTTTTTTTTACATAAGTTTTTCATAAATGCTTTTGACCCCTCTAATTGAGATGAAAATTTATCTGGACCAAATACTCTAATTTTTTTTTTATCTAAAAAATCTACCAAACCATCGACCAGAGGCTGTTCAGGGCCAACTATTACTATATCGATATTTTTCTTTTTAATTATTGAATAAAGAGCCGCAAAATTTGAAATATCCTCATATATATTTTCTGCTATCTTTTCAGTACCAGCATTACCAGGTATGCAGATTAATTTTTTTAATTTTGACGACTGCTTTAATTTGTAACAAATGGAATGTTCGCGACCACCACTTCCTATAACTGCTAAATTCATATATTATTGATTCCTAATAATAAATATACATGAACGAAAATAAAGCAAAACTTAAATTTAACCCAAATAATTTTGAAATTATTGAGGAAGGAGAATATGTGGTATGTGCGGTTTCAGGAAAAAATATTCCACTTAATCAATTGACCTATTGGAATGTTGAATTACAAGAAGCTTATTTTTCACCTAAAGAGGCTCAAGAAAAATACGAAGAATTAAACAAAAAATGAAAATACTAATTAGTATAATGATTTTGTTTATTACAACCTCAAGTTTTGCTGCAACATTTAAAGGCAAGTTCATCCAAGGATCATTTATCGTGGGCAAAACTGAACCAGGTTCAGAGGTTTATATTGATAAAAAAAAAGTAAGAGTAACATCAGAAGGTTTTTTTGCTTTTGGATTGAGTAGAGACAGAAAGAACGATATTGTTATATCAATCAATAATAAAAAAATTATCAAAAAAGTGCTAAAACGAGAATATAATATTCAAAGAATAGATGGTTTAGCAAAAAAAAAAGTAACCCCGCCAGAAGAAGTGTACGAAAGAATTAAAAAAGAAAATAAGTGGATAGGAGAGGCCAGAGCCATGGATAGCGACTTAACTTTTTTTAAAAATAAATTTTATATTCCAGTTGAAAACGCAATCATCACTGGAGTTTATGGAAGCCAAAGGATTTTAAACGGCAAAGCTAAGTGGCCACATTACGGATTAGATTTTGCAGCAGATGAAGGTACACAAATTAAAGCTATGCTTAGTGGCACGGTAACTTTAGCAGAAAATGATTTATTTTATACTGGTGGAACTTTAATATTTGATCATGGGCATGGTATCTCAACTTTATATATGCATATGAATAAAATCTTAGTTAAGAAAGGTCAAAAAGTAAAACAAGGAGATATAATTGGTACTGTTGGATCAACTGGAAGAGCCACAGGGGCACATTTAGATGTTAGGCTTAATTGGTTTAATGTGAGATTGGATCCAGCCACTGTTCTTAATATTAAAAACTAGTTGCCGGCTTCTTCGCTTTTATTTATTAAATATTTTATCAAATAATATACAGCTAGAGTGTCTTTAGCACAGTAATCTATTAAAAGTTTTTTTTCTTTTTTTTTATCATCATCAGAAGTTTTGGGATTTGTACATATAAACCAGGCTAATTGTGCAGCATCACCACCATCTATATTTCCTGCCTCTTCATAACTAATATTGCTATCTGGTATAGCTTTAATAATTGACTTTATTCCCCAATCTCCATTCATTAATGGAGAATAAAAATTGTTTCTAGCAATTATTAAACTATCTTCTATTCTTTCGATTAATTTATCAATCTTATCCTCCAAGTCTTTACAATTACCTTTGTCTTTTAATCTTTCTAAAGTTTTTATTTCTGTCCCGTTAGCGTTATGAGCAAATATCGTTCCATTTTCGTCTACAGCTTTTAAAAGACTTTCAATAAATTGTCTTTCTATGTCGTGGTCTTTAAATTTTAAGAACGATTCGCCGTCATTAATTTCTTTATCTACAGAATCCCATTTATGTAGCGACCACTGAAATGGCACAGCATAATAAGGTTGTGTTCCTTTTATTATTGGAACTCCCTGCATAATAGTTTCAAAGTCGATAAAATAAAAAGGGAAACTAAATTTTTTAAAAATATTTTTCAAGTTTGGACTAAACCAAGGTTCATTATTTTTATGCGCATCTTGAATAATTTTATGATAACCGGGAGCATAATCTTTACGATCTTTAAAGAATCTTAAAGGAATTTTTTGTAAATCCATAGTTCCTTCTTTTTTCATATATTCATTTAATTTCTTGTCCTTACCTATATATGGTAGAATTGTAAAAGAAGTTACGTTAGATTTTGGTAATAAAGATTTGCATCTATCTTGATAATCACAATCATATGGCTTTCTGCAATGAGGTCCCATGTCTTTTTCTGGGCAAGGTGAATTTTTTATAGTTAAAGGCATTAAGTTTTCAATATAATTTGTTATTTCTGTTTCAATAATTTTGCCAGTAAGATCATTTTCATCGTTTATAAAATCTTGATAATCTTCTTCTTTTTTTAAAGTAAAATCTCTATTAATGTGAATTAATTTAATGCTAATTAAATTGTGCCCTAGCTGCTCCATGCACTTTCTAACGATAAAGGATTGAATAGATATATCCGGAATATGTTCAGGTTTTAATTTTGTTGATGACTTTGCTTCTAAAAGCTCCCATCCATTTTTTTTTCTAATTAAAACATCTGTCTTTACTTGAGTATTCAAATATTCAAATGTTCCTTCATAAATAACATTTATATCACTTGAATTTATAGCCTCCTCAGTTTTTTTTATTGGACCGCACCAATCACCATCTAAATTCTTAGATTTTCCATAAACTTTGGTATAATGTTTTCTAACTACATCATTAAAACGGTTACCTCTTTCAAATATAGATTTTTTTATTCTATCTTTTATCGGTTGATGTACGTCAAACCAAAGTTTTTTAGTGCACTGTTGTCCACTTTGAATTTTAGTTTTAGTTAAAAAGTCATATTTTTTTGGCATTAATAAATATTATTTCCACCTATTGTGTGACCAAATCCATTGTGTAGGATTTTTAATTATCATTTTCTCTAAAGTTTGATTGATTTTAACAGTAATATTTTTGGTGTCCGTTTCACTATTACCCGTTTTTTTTACTTCATAAGGTTCTTCAATAGTCATTTCAAAATTGGCTCCATTTTTTCTTTCGATTAAAATAGGTACCAGTTTACAATCATACTTTAAAGCAAGCTGAGCTGGGATTGTAGTTGTGTGAGCAGGCTCATTAAAAAAAGAGGTTCTAGGACCCTCGCTTACTCTTTGGTCAACCATTAAAGCTACACTATACCCATTTTTGATCTTATTAATTATTTCACGCATGCCCATACGTCCTTTTTGGATTTGATTTGGACAAATATACTTTAGTCTAAAATATTCCATAATTGGATTTAAAAAAAAATTATTTAAAGGCCGATAAATCGCTGCACATTTAATTCCAAATTTGTCTAGTTCCATGGCCATTAATTCAAAATTTCCAAAGTGCCCTGAATAAAAAACAACCACTTCTTTATTTTTTTTTATTTCATTTAAATATTCCAATCCATTAATTTTAATATGATTTAGATTGTTTTTATTAAATTTGAAATCTTTCAAAAAAACATATTCAGCAAAAGTTCTTCCAATATTTTCCCACATACCGTTAATTATTTCAGATTCTTTTTTTTGACCTATTTCACCTAATCCTATTTTTATATTTTTTTTAATTATACTTTTAGATCTAAAAAATGGCCCAAAAAATTTACCTAAAACACCACCTAAGAATGAGGCATTTCGCAAACCAACTATTTTAAATATGCAAAATAAAGAAATTATAATTATAAATTCAAAAAAATATTTAATAATTTTCATATAATTTTTTTTAGCTCTTCAATAAATTTATTTTGATTCCTTATTTCAACTTTAATTTTTAAATAATTTATATCTTCTTTAAAATTTTCTTTAATTCTAAAATAGTCTTTTTCAGTTGTTATTAAAATAGCATTATTTCCTTTTTTCTTTTGTATTAGCTCTTCGAGTTGTTTATCTGAATATTTATGATGATCAGGAAATTTAATTTCTTTTAATACATTAATTTTATGATCTTTTAATATATTAAAAAAATTATTAGGATTTCCAATGCCAGCAAAAGCTACAACATTTTTATCTTTAAATTCATTAATATTTTGAGCTTCAGCTTTTGTATAGAAAATTTTTATTTTTTTATTTTTTTTTAATATTTGTTCTTCAATACTTATATTTTTTGAACCATTTATAAAAGCACAATCAGCTCTTTTAAGAGAAGAAAGATCCTCTCTTAATGGGCCCGCAGGAATCACTAGGCCATTTCCTACCCACTGTTTTTCATCGAAACAAATAATTGATAGATCTTTTTTTACAGAAGGATCTTGAAATCCATCATCAAGAATCACAACATCCATTTTATTTCTTCTAGCTTCTTCTATTGCCAAAAATCTTTTTCTATGTTGATAAATTGGACCTATTTTTTTTTGTAAATTTGCTTCGTCCTCAAAGTCATCGTAACTTTTTCTAATGAAAGCTGGATTCATATTCATTTCTTTTAAAATATAAAATATTTTATTACATAAAGGTGTTTTTCCAGTGCCCCCCAAGTAAATATTTCCAACACAAATAACAGGGATTGATGACTGCTTATTTTTTATTAGCAATCTTTTAAAAAAGTTCAAGACAACGATTAATAAAGAGATTGGGAAAAGCAAAATAGAAAAAAAAGATATTTGTTTTTTATCCCAAAACTTTGGTTTAAAAAAATTCATCTATAGCCATCTATATATTTTTTTAATTCCATGATCACATTATTAAATATATTTTGGCCATAATTTTGTATTTTTAAAGCAATCTCTTCATTTTTAGCTTTATTATTTTTAAATTCTTCAACCAGAGATAGGCTTAACTCTTCAGAATTATTTATTTCTTTCGTTATTCCTAAGGTTTTTAAATATTTGTAAATTTCATTAAAATTACGCACATATGGACCATGAAAAATTTTACAACCTAATCTTGCTGGCTCGATAGGATTTTGCCCACTATTTTTAATTAGAGAATTTACCAAAGATTTTCCTACAAAAACATATTTTGAAATATTATAAAACTTTAAAGATTCTCCATACGAGTCTATTATTAATATATCTGTACTATTATCTACTTGGCTGAACTTGCTATATAAAGCGACCTTAAGATTTAATCTTGATAATTCAGAACTAATTTTTTCTGCTCTTTCTATGTGTCTTGGAATAATAATAGTCAAAACATCTTTATAAATTTTTTTAATTTTTATGTGTGATTCTGCGCATAAACTTTCCTCAGTTGCATGCGTGCTGGCCGCACACCATATTTTTCTTTTTTCAATTTTATTTAAAAAAGGCAAATCTAATTTAGAGTTTAAATTTATTTTATTTTGGGAAAATTTAAGATTACCAAAATTTTTTACATTTTTAGCACCAAGAATTTTAAGAAAAGTTTCGCTATCTTTATTGGAAGCAATACATAAATCAAATTTTTGAAAAATAGTTTTTGCAAAGGTCAATGCTAATTTCCATCTTTTGAAGGATTTTTCTGTAATCCTGGCATTTAATAATAATAAGGGAATTTTTTTATTTGCTATTTCTGAAATTAGATTAGGCCAAATTTCTGAGTCAATAAAAACAGATAATTGAGGTTTCCAATGATTTAAAAATCTTTTAGTAAAAATAGGAACATCAAATGGTAAAAATTGATGAATAACCTTTTTATTTTCTTTATACCTTTTTTCTAAAATTGTACCTGAGCTTAAAGTTATAGATGTCAAAAGAATTTTATTAATTTTTTCTTCTTTTATGCAGTTTTCTATTAGTGGCAGGATGCTCATAGCTTCACCCACGCTTGCAACATGAAACCAAATCAAAAAACCATCACCTCTTTGTGTATTTATTCTAGAGAGCTTTTCTTTATATCTTTCTGAGCTTTCTTTTTTTTTTAGTAGTCTTAAAAGTAAGTATAAATGTGCAAATGGATAAAAAAGGTAAGTAATTAATTTATACCAAAATTTCATAAATTAATTTGTACTTAACTGTTTATTGTAAAGATTTTTATAAATTTCTGATTTTTTAAGTAATTCATTGTGTGTGCCAGAGTCTGCTATTTTTCCTTGATCAAGTACAAAAATTTTATTTGCTCTTATTATGGTTGATAATCTGTGCGCTATTACAAGTGTAGTTTTATTTTTTGTTAAATTTAAAATAGCATTTTGAACTTTTTCTTCAGAATCTGAATCTAAAGATGAAGTTGCTTCATCCAAAAGAATAATTGGAGAATCTTTTAATATGGCTCTAGCTATAGAGATTCTTTGCTTTTGTCCCCCAGATAGTCTTATTCCATTTTCACCTATTATTGTTTCGTAAGATTCTGGAAATTTTTCAATAAACTCAGTCGCGGCCGCAAAATCACATGCTCTTTTTAATTGTTCTTCCGATGCGTTTAAATTTGCATATAGTATATTAGCTCGAACAGTATCATCAAAAAGTATTATATCTTGACTAACTAGAGAAATGCTCTTTCGCAAGGAGCTTAAATTAATTTTTTTTATATTTTGATTATCAATATAAATTTGACCTTCAGTAGCATCAAAAAATCTTGGTAATAAATTTATAATCGTACTTTTTCCAGCCCCACTATGGCCAACCAAAGCGGCAATAGTGTTTCCTTTTATAGAAATATTTATATTTTTTATAGCGTGCTCTTTAGTTTTTGGATATGTATAATTAACTTCTTTAAATTCTATACTTCCTTTTTCTATTTTTAAGTTAGGCATATGATCAATTTGCTCAATCGTCGATTTTGTATCAATAACTTCAAAAACCCTTTCTGCAGCAGCAGCACCTTGATAAAATAGCATATTAATTGTAGCGAGCGATCTTATGGGCTGGTAGGCTAACATCATAGCTGTCAAAAAGGAGAAAAAGCTATTTATTTCAATTTCTCCAGTAGATACCATTAGAGATGTATAATATATGAAGCCTGCAATTATTATGCCAGTTATTACTTCCATAATTGGCTGAGCTCTAAACATAACAAGCCCCATCTTAATTTGTTTATTCTTTAACGAATCTAAAATTTTTTCTGATTTATTAAATTCAAACTTTTCTTGTTGGTAAATTTTAATCATTCGAGAAGCTTTAATAATTTCTGAAACATAAGCAGACAGAGTACCAGAAACATCTGCGCTTTGAGATGTCACTTTTCCAATTCTTCTTCCTAAAGATTTTGCAACTATTGCAGCCATAGGCATCATAATTAAAGCAAAGCAAGCTAACTTCCAGTTTTGGTAAAACATCAAAGAAATTAAAACAATAAGTGTTAAGCTATCCTTCATTAAATTTAACAATCCTGTGCTTACTAAATTAAAAATCATTGATACATCGTAAAGGTAATGAGCAATGTATTTGCCTGAATGTTTTGATTCAATCGTGTGTGCATCGGATAGCAATATTTTAGAGGTCATCTCGACTTGAATTTTTTTGCATATTTCATGACCGACTCTAATTGTAATAGTTCTAGCAAAATATAAAGATAAACCTTTTACAGAAAATGCAAGCATGATTCCAAACGGAATTAAAAGAGCCATAGTTTTATCTTGTTCTATAAAAATTTTTTTAACAGCAGGATCTAATAACCAGGCTATTCCAGCCGTTCCGGCCGCAACCGCAAATGATAAAAAGAGTGCAATAAATAATTTGTTTAGGTATTTTTTTACGTAATATCTATATAACCTGAGTAAAATTTTTTTTAGAGTAGTAAGATTCATTAAATAGTAAAAGAAAAAATAAATAAAAATATAAAAAATCCAGTAACATTGTTGCTCTTAAAAGCATTAAGGCATGTGATTGGATTCTGTTTATTAAAAATTTTTAGTTGATAAACAAAAGAAAAAATAAAAGGGACCATTAAAAATATGAAATATTTACTCATTTCCATTTCCATAAACATTAATAAAATAAACAAAATACATAAGCAATAACAAGCTCCAACAAAAATTTTTGGGTTATTTTTAAATTTAATTGATGTGGATTTAACGCCAATAATTTCATCATCATCTATGTCCTGAAGTCCATAAATCGTGTCATATCCCAGTGTCCAAAATATGGCTGCAATATATAATATAAAAGGTTGGATGGATATTGTGTCTGTCAATGATGTCCAGCCCATTATTATTCCCCAATTAAAAGTTAGGCCTAAAAAAAACTGTGGCCAATATGTAATTCTTTTCATAAAAGGATAACTGAATGCTAAGACCATCGAACTTATTCCTAAAATTATTGTTAGCCTATTAAATTGCAAAAGTATTAGCAAAGCTAATAAACAAAGAATAATTACATAAATAAAAGATTTTAAAATAGAAATTTGCTTTGATGCAATGGGTCTTTTTTTTGTTCTTTCAACTTTTTTATCTAAATCTCTATCAATAATATCGTTAAAAATACATCCGGCGCTTCTCATTAAAACAGAGCCACAAAAAAATAATATTAAATAACTAAAATATAAAGTTGTTTCTTGTTTAAAATAATATGCTAGCGCAAGCCCCCAAGAGCATGGCCAAAATAGAAGCATAAATCCAATAGGCTTATTTAATCTAGTCAACTCGATGAAAATTTTTATATGTTTCATTTGATATCTGGTGTGTAAATAACAAATGGTGAATTTACAATCAATGTGTTTTGCTAGAATAACAATTTAGATTAAGGAATTATAACCGCAGATCCTATAATTTTTCTAGATTCCAAATCTTCGTGGGCCTGTTTAACATCATCTAATCTATATTTTTTGAATATATCTATTTTAATTTTACCTAATTTAATTTTTTTAAACATTATATCGGCCCCTTCTTTTAATTCATCTTGTGAGCTTAAGTAGTGCATCATAGCTGGTCTTGTAAAATAAAGTCCTTTAGGTTGTATACTCTTTTTAACATCTATATTTTCAAGAGACCCAGAAGCGTTTCCAAAAGAAACCATCATTCCTCTAGTTTTTAAACATTCAATAGATTTATGAAATGTATTTTTTCCTACACCATCGTAAACTACAGGGACGCCCTTTCCTTTGGTGATTTCTAGAACTTTTTTTGCAAAATCATCTTTTGAGTAATTTATTACAAAATCACAGCCATTATTTTTTGCTACACTAATTTTTTCATCAGAACCAACTGTCCCAATAACTTTACATCCCAAACTTTTTGCCCATTGACAAAAAACCTGCCCTACGCCGCCTGCAGCTGCGTGAAACAATACAGTCTCATTTGAAGAGATAGGATATGTTTTATGAAGCAAATAATATGCAGTTAAACCCTTTGTCATTAATGTGGCGGCAACTTCAAGATTAATTTCACTAGGCACTTTTACTAAATTTTTTTCAGGGTAATTTCTTTCCGTCGAGTAAGCTCCAAGCGGTGCCCCAGCATAAGCAACACTCTCCCCAATTGAAAAATTTTTTACTTTTGACCCTATTTCTTTTATTACTCCTGCACCCTCCAACCCTATGCTAGATGGTAATTCGATAGGATATAAACCTGAGCGATGATAAGTATCTATAAAATTTAAGCCTATAGCTTTATGTTCAATCGTAACTTCTTCTGGAGCTGGCTTTTCTAAATTAATCGTTTCTAATTTTAGAACTTCTGGCCCACCAGTCTTTTCAATTTTTATAATTCTTGTCATTTTTGTACAAAATTTCCACTATGATAATCCTCAACAGCTTGAAGAATTTCTTTTTTAGTGTTCATAACAAACGGCCCACCTCTAGCTATAGGCTCACCAATTGGTTTGCCAGATATTAGTAAAAATTTTGCCTTAGTGATACCTTTAATTTTTAGCTGCTCACCTTTTGTAAGAAGTATTAAAGTGGAACCATTAATTTTATCATGGCTTTCACCTCCAATTTTGATTTCTCCCTCAATTAGATAAATAAAAGAATTATGTGTAGAGGGGAGATCAAAATTAAATTCTTTACTTGTTTCAAGCTCAATATCAAAATATATAGGCTCTACGTTGTGACCTTTAACAGGACCCTCGGCATTACCAAATTTTCCAGCAATAGTTTTTATTTTTTTATCTGAATCTTTGTGAACCTGCATTTGTTTAGAGTCTATGTATATGTATTCAGGTTTATTCATCTTCAACTTTGCGGGCATATTTACCCATAATTGGAAACCATGAAGCTTGCCTTCAGTCATTGCCGGCATTTCAGAATGAATTATACCACCACCTGTTTTCATCCACTGCACATCACCTGCGGACATTTTTCCTTTAGCGCCTGTGCTATCTTCGTGTTCAAATTTTCCAGCAAGCATATAGGTTACAGTTTCAATCCCTCTATGAGGGTGAGGAGGAAATCCTCCAATATAATCATCCTTATTTTCTGACCCAAATTCATCCAACATTAAAAAAGGGTCAAAATAATTAGGCTCTACCCCAATACTTCTTTTTAATTTAACGCCCGCTCCATCAGAGGCTGGGATTGGATCAATGATCTTACTTACTTCAATATTTTTCATTAAATTTACTTAAACTTTTTATCTAAACTAAAATCTTTTGATCCATTAATTGCTAAAAACAAAAATCCACCCGCGAGTCCAATATTTTTAAAAAAGGTTATAAACTGCATTTGGTTTGAAAAATCATTGTGAAAAATAATTGCTGTAGCTAAACAAAATAGACTTAACAAAGCAGCAGAAATTTTTACCTGATATCCAACTATTATAAGGATAGGCGCTACAACTTCTAAAACTATAGCTGGAACTAATAAAATTCCCGGGACGCCCAAGGATTCCATCCAACCATGGCTACCTTCATAATTTCCAATTTTACTAATACCACTTAATAAAAAAATCGTTGAAATAAACACTCTTGCTACTAAATCTAAAATATTTGATAACATTCTTATATTACCTTTCTTTATAGCTTGTTGTGTGATCCATCGCAGAATGGTTGATTGTTAGTTTGCTTGCAAGCGCAAAAAAACATTTTTTTGTTTCCGTAGCTTTATATATAATAGGTTTAAATTCTGAGCCCTTGTGAGAATTATCACAAAAAGGTTGTTTTTTACTTAAATCACATGAACACCACGCATAATTTTTTCCTTCTATTACATCAACACCGATCGGCTCGTTACCTGCTTTTTGTCCTTTTATCATTTTCTCTCCTCTAATTTATTTAAATAATTTTAAGTAGCTCTTCTAAATTATTAATAACATACTTTGGTTTATAACTTAATTTATCGAATACTTTATTTAAGCGATTAACCCACACAGCGTTATAACCAAAAACTCCACCCCCAGAAACATCCCAAGTATTTGAGCTCATAAAAAAAATATTTTCAGGTTTGCAGTCGTATTTTTT
>Ga0209089_10002055_pt1 | contig 18004 bp, 23 predicted proteins | sample ArcticOcean_MG_C_FD_187431 | JGI IMG/M metagenome (GOLD analysis project Ga0209089, IMG submission 187431) | Marine microbial communities from western Arctic Ocean - ArcticOcean_MG_CB2_150 (SPAdes) (version 2) | ecosystem: Environmental > Aquatic > Marine > Oceanic | place: Arctic Ocean: Canada... | reverse complement strand
GTCCTTTATGAACGCCGTCAAAATTACCAATAGCAATTGCTGACCTTTTATATTTATTTAAAATATTTGTATTATTAAAAACTTTCATATTTTACCAAATAAGTCTTTCTTGATAATAGTTTGCTTGCACGTTATATTTTTTTAAAATTTTATCATAATTTTTATGCTCCACGTTTATAAAATCATTTTTGTGGATTCCCCCTGTTATAAATAATGAATCAAAATTCATATTGTTTGCACCTTTAATATCTGTGCGAATATTATCTCCTATAACAAGAATAGTTTCATTTTTCTTAGTACAAAAATTGTAAATTTCAGCATAAGGTTTTCCAAAATAAATAACTTTTCCTCCTAATTTTTTAAAAATTTCAGCAAGAGTGCCAGCGCAATACTCTGTTTTATTACCTCGGTGGACCACTAAATCTGGATTAGTACATATCATATTTAAATTTGTATATTTTTTTAACATGCTTTTATAATAATCTAATGAATCTTCATGATTATCTAAAAATCCTGTACATAGTATAAAATCTGCATTTTCTAAACTTTGTTTGTTTTTTTCTAAACCTTCAAATAGACTATTATCTCTTGCTGGGCCAAGGTGGTAAAAAAAAATCCCATAGGCTTTTTTTTTCAACCTTCTCATGGCCGCTTCCCCTGATGTAAAAACTTCTTTAGCAAAATTTTTTTCCATTTTTAAATTTAGCAAAAAATTTTCTACATTTTTTGATGGACGGGGTGCATTGGACATCAGAACAAACCTTTTGTTTAGTTTATACAAGTTTTCTAATACTTTAATAGCTTCCGGATAAAGCTTTATTCCATTATGCATAACCCCCCATAAATCTATGAAAAACGCATCATAATTTTGATAAATTTCTTTCAAACCTTTTAATATTTTTTTTTCCATATTTATGATTAGCGTAAGGTAGCCAAAAAATACACTATTTTAGTGGATTTATTGATCATTTTAACATATTTATATGCCCACTTGAAATTATAGAAACCAATATCTATATCAGTACCCGTAAACAATTAAGGAGAAGCATAAATATGAAATTTAGACCTTTGCATGATCGTGTTTTAATTGAAGTTTTGGATAGTGAAGAAAAAACTTCCGGTGGAATAATTATACCAGATACAGCTAAAGAAAAACCACAAGAAGGTAAAGTTGTGGCCGTAGGATCAGGTGCTAGAACAGAAGATGGAAAGATTATAGCTATGGACGTTAAAGTTGAAGATATAGTTCTTTTTGGAAAATGGTCGGGTACAGAAGTTAAAATTGATGGAAAAGAATATAGCATAATGAAAGAATCAGACATTATGGGAATTACGAAAGGAAAAAAATAAAATGTCAAAAATTGTACTATTTAATACAGAAGCTAGAAACAAAATGTTAAAAGGAGTTGATACTCTCGCTAATACAGTAAAGGTTACTTTGGGACCGAAGGGGCGAAATGTAGTTTTAGATAAATCTTATGGAGCGCCAAGAACAACAAAAGATGGTGTAACAGTTGCTAAGGAAATTGAGCTCCAGGATAAATTTGAAAACATGGGAGCCCAAATGGTGAAAGAAGTTGCCAGCAAAACAAATGATGAAGCTGGTGATGGAACTACTACAGCAACAATTTTAGCTCAAGCAATAGTTAGAGAAGGAATTAAATATGTTACTGCAGGTATGAATCCCATGGATGTAAAACGTGGACTTGATAATGCGGTAGCACATGTTATTGAAAAAATAAAAGCATCTTCAAAAAAGGTAAAAACTAACGATGAAGTAGCTCAAGTTGGAACAATTTCTGCTAATGGTGAGAAAGCAATTGGAGAAATGATTTCTAAAGCAATGCAAAAAGTAGGTAACGAAGGAGTTATTACCGTTGAGGAAGCAAAAGGACTTGAAACTGAATTGGATGTAGTAGAAGGAATGCAATTTGATAGAGGTTACTTATCTCCTTATTTTATTACTAACGCAGATAAAATGATAACTGAACTTGAAAATCCACTAATTTTGTTACATGAAAAAAAATTAGCAAACCTGCAATCTATAGTTCCATTATTAGAATCTGTGGTCCAGGCAGGAAGACCCCTTATGATAATCTCAGAAGATGTAGAGGGCGAGGCTTTAGCAACATTAGTGGTAAATAAACTTAGAGGTGGATTAAAAGTTGTTGCCGTTAAAGCTCCAGGTTTTGGTGACAGAAGAAAATCAATGTTGGAAGATATTGGTATATTGACAGGCGGCCAAGTAATATCTGAAGATTTAGGTATTAAGTTGGAAAATGTTAAAATTACTGATTTAGGCTCTTGTAAAAAAATTAAAGTTGATAAAGATAACAGCACAATTGTTGCTGGCTCTGGAAAAAAAGCTGATATTGAAGCTAGATGTAACCAGATAAGACAACAAGTAGAAGAAACAACTTCTGATTATGATAAAGAAAAACTTCAAGAAAGATTAGCTAAATTGGCCGGTGGTGTCGCTGTAATTAAAGTTGGCGGGGCAACTGAAGTTGAAGTTAAAGAAAGAAAAGATAGAGTTGAAGATGCACTTAATTCTACACGGGCAGCCGTAGAAGAAGGAGTAGTTGCAGGTGGTGGATGTGCGTTATTATACGCCGCTCAAGATCTTGATAAAGTAAAATCTAAAGGTGCTGATCAAAAAGCTGGAGTAGATATTGTAAGAAAAGCATTAGAAGCTCCCATAAGACAAATAACTGCTAACGCAGGCGTAGATGGTTCTGTGATAGTTGGAAAACTTTTAGAAGCCAAAAAAACAACACAAGGATATGATGCTCAAAATGAAGAGTACTGTGATATGTTTGAAAAAGGAATTATAGATCCTACTAAAGTAGTAAGAACTGCTTTACAAGACGCAGCATCAATTTCAGGTTTATTAATAACAACCGAAGCTATGGTAGCTGACAAACCAGAAGAAAAAGACTCTGCTGGCCCCGCTATGCCTCCTGGTGGTGGTATGGGTGGTATGGGTGGTATGGGTGGAATGGGAATGTAAATTCTGCCTAATTTTAAAGAATTGGAAAAGGCCGCTAAATAGCGGCCTTTTTTTTGCTTTTTAAACTGTTAAATATTAAAATATTTAAATAATAATAAATAAAAAAATTATAAACAAATATGAAAGATTTTAATCAAACTGTATCAATAGTGATACCTGCTTTTAAAGCTGAACATAGTATTTTTCGTTTGGGTAATGAAATATTAAAAATTTTTAGTAATTTTAAAACAGAAGTAGTAACATGAGTAAATTCTTGACAAAAATGTTTAATAATTTTATACACACACAATGGAAAAAGAGAAGATTAAATGCACAGTATGTACTCACGATGCAAGTTTTTATAACAAGCTTAGAGAAGTCACTTTATATTACTGTGATCATTGTAAACATCGTTTTACAGACATAAAATCAATTAAGAATAAGGAAACCTACACGGAAAATTATTTTAAGGAAAAACATCCTAAATGGTTTGAGAACCCAAATTTTAAATTATTTGATTATGTGTTTGCGTGTATTAAATTAGCAAACTTAAGTCATCCCTCTGTGCTTGATGTTGGGTGTGGTAATGGTGATCTACTTAAGTATTTTCATCAAAAATCTGATAATATGAAATTAACAGGCATTGATTATCAAAAAAATTCTGCAATAGAGGGTATCAATTTTTTATGTGGTGATATTTTTGATACTAAATTTTCTGAAAGTTATAATGTAATTATCAATCTTGCAGTTATCGAACATGTTTGGGACGTGCAGAACTATATTAGACGTCTTAGAGAATTGTGTACGGATGGAGGATTAATTATAACTATGACACAAAATGACTCAAGTTTACTATATGGTGTTGCGCGCACCATACATAATTTCGGAATAAAGTTACCAATGGAAATGCTTTATGACAAACATCACTTAAATCACTTTTCCAAGAATTCTCTTGAGTATCTGCACGAAAAAAATTCTTTAAGTGTTATTAAAAATCATATTACACAGCTTAACATACAGTCTCTTACCCTTCCAAAAAGCAATGCTCTGATGACAATTATCTATAAATTTATATTAGTTGTATTGTTTATTTTTGAAATATTTATTGGCAAAAAAAACATGCAAACGATTACGGCGCGTAAAATAGGCTAATTAAATGAACAAAAATTGCCCAAATACAATTATTGGCTCTGGTTTTCTTGCAAAGAATTTTGGCAAATATGAAGAATTATTTAAAAAGTTGAATATTTGTGTTTATGCGGCAGGTGTTTCCAATTCGTTATGTAAAGATAGAAAATTATTAGAAAAAGATAAAAAAAGATTATATGATTTTCGCGATAAGATTAATAAAAGTAAAATATTATTATATTTTGGTACTTGTTCGTCATATGATCCGTCAAGAAATAAGAATCCTTATGTTAAAAATAAATTAGAAATTGAAAATTTTATCAAGAAAAATTTTCAAAAATATTTAATTATCAGATTGCCTGAAGTTGTTGGAAAAAACATTAACAGTAACACTTTAATAAATTTTTTTTTTGAAAAAATTAAAAGAAATGAAATATTTAATTTATGGACTAAAGCTAGAAGAAGTGTAATTGATATTGATGATGTAACAAAAATTTTAATTAATTTACTATCAAATACAAAACATGAAAATAAGACCATCAATATTGCCAATCCAGAAAAATATTCATCAATTCATATAGTCAAGATCATTGAGAATTTGACTGCAAAAAAAGCGAAGTATAATTTAGTTAATAAAGGCGAAGATAATTGGACGATAGATGTTTCACAAATTATTGATTCTATCGAAAACTGTAAAATAAAATTTAATAGAAATTACTTGAAATACACTTTAGAAAAATATTTCATCTGAACATGGATTTGTCAATAGTAATACCAGTTTATAATAGTGAGAAAATAATTGAAAATTTGGTTAACCAAATTATTAATTCGGTCAATGATATAAAAACGATTAATTCATACGAAATTATATTAGTGGATGATTATAGTTTCGATAATAGTTGGAACAAAATTAAACTTCTTTCAGAAAAATTTAATCTCGTTAAAGGAATCAAACTTGCAGAAAATTTTGGTCAACACAATGCTATAATGTGTGGTTTAAAAGAATGCAAAGGTGATAAAATTATTACAATGGACGATGATTTACAACATCCCCCAAGTTCAATAAAAGATTTAATTAATGAATTAAATAAAGGTTTTGATATATGTTACACAAAATATTTAAATCGTCAGCATCCGCTCTGGAAAAAAATTATGAGCTGGATAAATAATCTTATGGCAAGTCATTTATTAAATAAGCCTTATAATATTTACCTATCTTCTTATAGAGCATTTCAGAAAAAGATTGTAAAAGAAATAATAAATTATGATGAACCCAATGTGTATATTGATGGTTTGGTTTTAAAAATAACAAGAAATATATCAATTGTGTCAGTTCCACATAATCAAAGACTACACGGCCCGAGTAACTATGGCTTTAAAAAACTATTATCATTATGGTCGAATATGGCAATTAACTTCCCGATTTTTCCACTTAGAATATCAAGCATTTTTGGACTTATAATTTTATCTACTATTATTATTATCAGAAAAATTTCATTTCCACTAAAGCAAGAAACGCGACTTCAATATATTATTGTTGAAAAAACAGCGAATGATTAAAAACTTAGGAAGATTGTTTAGTTATGTCTGACTTATTTAAATTTTACTAGGGGCGTTCTAAAGAATCGCAGTATTCAATAGAGTATATAAAACTAAATGAGCCAAAAAACTAAAAAAATATATAGCTTACTTTCAAATACCCATGTTTATTCTTTAGTACAAAAAATAATGTCTGGAACATCTTTTAGGGAAAAGATTGTAAAAACATTCATAAAAAAAAAAAATGTTAAAGTTCTTGATATTGGATGTGGTCCGGCAGAGATTTTAAATTGCCTACCGCAAGTCGAATATTTTGGTTACGACATAAGCCCTATTTACATTAATTATGCAAAAAAAAAATATAAAAATAGAGGTAAATTTTTCTGCAAAAAATTTACAAATAAGGAGGTAAAGAAATTACCTAAATTTGATCATGTTTTATTACTTGGCATTTTACATCATTTAAATGACTTGGAAGTTAAAAGACTTATGCAGTTAGTAAAAAAAGTTTTAAAAAGAAATGGCAATATTATTACAGAAGACCCAATATTTGTTCAAAAACAAAACTCTGTCGCAGAATTTATTATTAAGATGGATAGAGGAGATAATGTGCGAAGAAAAAATGGATATACAAAACTTGTAAAAAAATACTTTAATAAAGTAAAAAGTAAAATTTACCATCAAAAATTTATTCCATATACATGGTTTGTAATGAGCTGCAAAAATTAATTACATAAAAAATTAAAGCATATTTGTATAATAAATATTAGAGCCCACTAGCAAAATTAATAAATATAAATATAAAATTATAGAGTTTTTATATGAAATAAATAATTTTGTATTGAAAAAAGTAAAAACAATTAAAAGCACTATAGGATCAAAGTATTCTTGTAATAATGGCATCAAATTAATTGAAAGTGCAAAAAAATAAAATACAATCAAAAAGTCTTTAAAATTTTTTTCAACATAAATTATTATAATCGTCCATGAAATAAAAAAAGACAAATAGGTAAAAATCTCTCTTAAAATAATGTCATTAAATAATATAATCGATACTTTATGAATATACCCTTTTCCTATAAATGATTGTGCGTCATATTCGAAAAAAAATATTAAGTAGAAAAGGTAAATAAAAAACAAAAGAACTAAATAATAACTCTTAATTGATAAAGCAAAATCCTTGATTAAATTAAATAAATTTTTTTTTTTAAATAATAAAATTGGTAGTAAATAAAAAGCAATTATTGTGCTGGCATATCCTATGTGTTCCCAATAAATCTTTCCTTTAACTCCAAATGTTGCTACTGATTGATGATTGCCGTCCAGAGCTAATGGAGGGATCAAACTTCCCCATAAAGTTATTAAATAAATATAAGGTAAAGATAAAATTAAATAATAAAAAATAGAAAGCACTTTAACTTTTGTTAATTTATCAGATGTGGCAATTTTTAAAAAGCAGATGGTTGGAATAATGATTAATTTTTGGTCAAAATATAAACAACACGAACTAAAAAATGTTAGCAAAAATAATTGAATATATAACTTATGCCCTTCCTTATTTTTATTATTTAAAAAAATATTTAAAAATAAAAAACTTAGTAATAGACAAATAATTCCATAGTTTTCTTCCAAACCCCAATATGAACTCGTTCTATAGTATGGACTTAAAAAAATTATAGAAGAAATTAATAATAGTAATATATTATCTTTATCTCTAAATTTTTGTTTTAAACAAAAAAATAATAATAAAGGTGCTATTAGCGAAACAGCAAATACACTTTTTCTATAACTTTCTATATTTTTCGTGAATGGGTTAAAATTTTCATGCAAAATATAAAGTAGTGGTGTTCTGTTGCTAAAGTAATCAGGATGTTTGATTGAGTTAATTAAGTCGTTAGAAAGGAATAATTGCATGTTTTTCCATGAGTGAGTAATATCGCCGATATAACTTCCAGCTCCTGCAGAATTTTCATCTAAATGAAAACCTAAAAAAAATGAAAAAAAAGAAAAAAAAATAAGAAGAATTGAAAAAACTTTATAAATTCCATTTGTTTGCATTTTTTATTTTATTTTCCGTAATGTGATAGTTTGCATGTGTTTTTTTCCAAAAAAATTTCAAATATAAATACAGCAGATAATCCTAATTTGTAGATGGCCGTCATTAAAATATTTGTTTTGGGCAAGCTAAGAGAATCTATATTAAACTGCGTTATATTATTTTCTATAACTTCTAAAGAATTATTTTTACATAAATATTCTAATGAATTTTGGGAAAAATGATTTAAATGATGTTTATCATATAAGCCTTCCATTGGTGCTTTTATTCCTAATTTGTATATCGCACGAGCAAACCCATATAGTAAACTCGAATTGTTGGGTGTCATTGTTATAATTAAACCTCCCTCTTTGCATAACTTGCTTAGTCGTTTCATATATGTTTGCACGTCCCAAATATGCTCGATTACAGCAACACTAATAATTACATCAAACTGCTCACCAAATTCTGTATCAAAAATATCCCCGCACAAATACTTAATCCCTTTTTCGTCGGAATTTTTTTTATAATCAATTCCAGTTAATTTGAAATTTTGAGATTTTTGATAAATATATCTAAGTAAATTACCATCTCCGCACCCCGCATCTAAAATTGAAAGGTTGTTAGCGTTTACCAATTTAATTTGATTAAATATATAATCAAATAATTGAAAGTTAGGATTTTTAAACCAATTGGGATGTCTATCTTTAAAATATTCTTGAGAATAATTTTCTTTGTTCTTGATTGAATTTATGTCAGTAAAAAAATGTTTACAATTTTTGCAGTAATATAAAGTCACCTCTTGAAGATTGTTATAAAAAATTGCATCTCCATCACAAACTGTACATTTTAAATTTTTTTTATACATATAATATATTTATGTCTTATAAAAACATATTAATCATTTTTCTTTTTTTTAAATTGCTTATAGATTTCTTAGAAGTTAAAATACACGCATAAGATTGTAAAATCGATCCATCTTTTAAAATTCTTAAGTTATTCGCCTTTAATGTTGCTCCGGTCGAAACAATATCAGTAATTATTTCTGAAGAACCAGTAAAAGGATAAGTTTCTGTAGCACCCAAGCTAGAGATAATTTTATAATATGTAACACCTTTGGATGTAAAAAAACTATTAGTCAAATTTGGATATTTTGTAGCAACTCTTAGTCGTAAATTTTTCTTATCTCTAAAATAAAAAGAAATTTCTTCTAAATCCGCCACTGTTTGAACATCAATCCAATCGTTAGGTACGGCCACGACTAGGTTGGCTTTACCAAAATCCAACTTTTTTCTTACTACTATTCTTTGTTGTAAATTTTTTGACGATTCTTTTAATAAATCTAAACCAGATATTCCTAAATCCAGCGTGCCATCACCCAATCTTTCAATTATTTCCCTGGCATGCAAATAAATAACTTTTGCGTTAGGAAAATTATCTAATTCTGCAAAATAATCTCTTTCACCTCCTCTAGAAGATAATTTAAAATTTTTTTTTTTTAAAATACTTATAGCATTTTCTTTTAATCTTCCTTTGCTTGGCAAACCAATGGTAAAAATATTTTTCATTACAGCACTTCAGATAAATTATTTAAATTAATTGCTGCCCCAACTGCTGAAATGTTTTTTTTAGAACCTAGATTTTTTAGCAAATTATCGTATCTACCTCCTCTTGCTAATTCTTTTTTTTGTTTTTTCTTTATAGTTGATATTTCAAAAACCATGCCAGTGTAGTATTCAATATTTCTTCCAAAATTTGTTGAAAAAATAATTTTATATCCACTGTTAGATATGTTTTTTATAGGTAACTCATTCTTGATTCCACTTTTATTAATATTGTATTTTTTAAGAAATTTTTTAAGACATTCATCTATTTGATCTATAGGGCAATTAATTTTTAAAAATTCTCTGATTATTTTTGTTGTTTTTTTTCCTTCTGTAAAAGATCTTGGATCTCTAATCTTTTTATCAAATCTTGATAAAATCTCAGAAATTGTACGGCCTGCAATTTGTTGCTTTTGTTCAAATTTTTTCATTTCATAAAATTTTTTTTTGTCATAGCTAAAAGATACAGGGTCTATATCTGAATTAGTTTCTAATCTATTTAATAAATCTTCAAAATAATCTGGTCTCCAAAAATGCCTTATTAGTCTCAACTTCCATCTTTCTGGTATATTAAGTGATTCTATAAGCTGCTTAAATAAACTTACATCTCCTATATTAATATTAATTTTTTTTATTTTTGTTTTTTTAATTGCATTTAACATTGTGTTTATAATTTCTGAATCATCAGATAATTTTTTCTTAGATCCAATAATTTCTAGACCTAATTGATTATTAATAATAGATTTATTACTATTATTAGATCTTCTATAAGCTTGCCCTATATAATAAATCTTAGATGTGCCTTTTGAATTTTTTTCTAAATATTTAACACAAGTAGCAATTGTTAAATCTGGTCTTAAACACATGTTTTTTCCATTATCATCTTCAAAGGCAAGTATCAACTTTCTGAAACTTTCTCCAGATCTTTGAATAATATAATTTGAATCTAAAAGAACGTCGGGTTCTAAAAAAACAAAACCTTTTTTTTTAAAAACTTTTAAAATTTCTTCAGAATAATTTTTTGATTTCATCTATTAAATTCTCAATATTAATTGTAACTTGAGCTACTTTGCTGCTTTTCCAATCTTCTCTTGTCTTGGCTTTTTTTGAATCTTCTTTTCCTAACTTGAGATTTTTTATAGTTACTGCGCCCTCTTTAATTTCATTTTCTCCACACATTATTACTGCGGGCGAATTTCTCTTGTCTGCATACTTCATTTGAGCTTTTAAATTTCCTTCACCAGAATAAATTTCGGAATTTATTTTTGATAACCTGAGAAGATTTAATATTTTATTATATTGTGGCATTAGTTTTTTATCCAATACACATATAATAACTGGATTATTGTCTTTGCTTTTTAGTACTTTTTTTTGCATTACAGCAAACAAAAGCCTATCAAGTCCAATAGACACTCCAGTTGCTGGATATTTCGATTCAGTGAATCTTTCAATTAAATTATCATACCTGCCTCCTCCTCCCACAGATCCAAATTCAACTTCTTGTCCTTTTTTATTTTTGACCTTATAAAGTAAGTTGGCTTCAAATATAACCCCAGTATAATATTCGATACCTCTAACAACTGTAGGTGAAAATTTAATCTGATTTTTAAATTCACTTAAAATTGTTAGTTCAAAAATTTCATTTAATTCCTTTATTCCATCTTTGTATGTTGGATTTGTAGACAAACTATTTAATTGGGAAAAATTATCAATTTTTAAAAACCTAATTATTTTTTCAGACTGATTTTCAGTTAATTCAGCGCCTTTGGTAAAATCTCCCGATTTATCTTTTCTGCCATTACCTAATAATAGCTTTACTCCATCTGCACCAAATCTATCTAATTTATCAATTGCTCTTATAACTGTAAGTTTTACTGTTTCGTTTGTAATTTTTAATTCTTCCAACAGTCCTTGGATTAATTTCCTGTTGCTTATTTTAATTAAATATTCCTCTTTATTTAATCCACATTTATTCAATGTATCTGCCAACAAGATACATAAGTCAGCATCGGCTGCAGGGTTTTGAGTTCCAACAATGTCAGCATCCACTTGGGTAAATTCCCTATATCTTCCTGGTCCTGGCTTCTCGTTTCTCCATACAGGTCCAGATTGGTATCGTTTAAATGGTTTTGATAAGCTATCAAAATTTTCGGATACATATCTTGCTAGAGGAGCAGTTAAATCATATCTTAAAGATATCCAATCATTTTCATCTTTAAAACCAAAAACTCCAGACATAGGTCTGTCTTCGTCAGGTAAAAATTTACCTATATTTTCTGAAATCTCAAAACCGGGAGTTTCCAGAGGTTCAAAGCCATATAGCTGAAAGTTCTGCTTAATTATCTCAATTAAACGATCTTTAAGTATTAACTCGTTGCCTATTCTATCTTTAAAACCTGAAGCTAATTCTGGTTTTAATTTTTTTTCTATACTCATTTTGTGGTACAGCTGGGTGGGCTCGAACCACCGACCCCTAGTTCCACAAACTAGTGCTCTAACCAACTGAGCTACAGCTGCATATCTCCTTTTTATATTAAATTGTTATAAATTAAAATTTTTTTATGATTATTAGCTAAGCAGTTGCCCAGCATGCACAAAATGGTGTTTTGCGTTAAGAGTTTTTATGATTTTGAAATTTTTAATCATTGTTGCAAAGTAACATAAAATGTTTGCTTTGCAACAACAGATTGTATGTTTATGCCTTTTGCAGATTTACTGCAGAAGGTCCTTTTTCGCCGTTCTCAACTTCAAATGTTAATTCATCACCTTCATTTAAATCCATATTTGCTGCTCTTGCTGCAGAAGAGTGAACGAAAACATCTTTTTCTTTGTCTTCTCTTTCAATAAAACCGTAACCCTTTGTAGGATTAAACCATTTAATTTTACCTTTTATACTCATGTTACTTACCTTTCTTTGTTTATTTAAATTCATTGTTAGCCAATCCAACAACAAATTTTACTTATTTAAACATATTTTTTATTTATAATTTTATGTCCAAATATTGTGAAATTTATTGAATACGATTAAGCTTTTTGCAGTTTTACTGCGGAAGGTCCTTTTTCGCCGTTCTCAACTTCAAATGTTAACTCATCACCTTCATTAAGATATTTTAAACCAGCTTCTCTTACTGCCGCATGATGAACAAAAACATCTTTTTCTTTATCTTCACGCTCAATGAAACCGTAACCTTTTTTTCCATTGAACCACTTTACTTTACCTTTTAGACTCATTTAACGTTCCTTACTTATCTTATTATTATTATATTGCAGAAAACACCGCAATATAGAACTTCTTTAATAGATTTCAGCCATATATGTCAAGTTTAAATGTTGATTAATTATTATCAAATTATCGTGAACTGTCTGGGATTCGAACCCAGGACCTATCGCTTAAGAGGCGACCGCTCTAACCAACTGAGCTAACAGTCCATAAATTTAGACATTTAATATATCTTCTTACAATTTTGAAATATAACATATTTTCAAATGAAAAAAGATATTTCAATTTATGCACTTTTACTTTTTATAATACCAGTAATAACATTATTCATTTGTCAACAAATAGTAGCTTACTATCATAACTTTTATACAATTCCGTTTATAGATGGAAAGGCTTCCATTAGTATGATTGGACGTGGAGAAAAAACTATTGATATTTTTAAGTCAGGTTTTTTTTTATATATTTTTATTTCTGTTCTTTTTTATTTTAAAATATCAATATTTTTTTTATCAAAAAGAATTGAAAATAAATTTAAAATTTTTGGTCTAATAGCTAACTCCTTTCTTTGTATTTATATAATTTCTATTGGCAAAGATGGATCGATGTATGAAGCGCTTAGAAGATTAGCAATAATATTTTATATTGTTAGTATATATATTTCTCATATTTACTTAATTAAAATATTAAAATTATTAAAACATAAAAAAAAAATAAAATTTAATTCTATTTATATAAAAACTTTTTTTATTATAATTTTTTTAATGACTTTGTTAATAATTATAGGCTTGCCATGGGTAGATCCATTTTTTGAATATCCCAATAAATTAAAAAATATAATTGAATGGAACTATTTTTTATTAACAATAATTTTTTATTTACCACTTTCTTTTATATTTTATAAATCTAAAAATAAATAAGAAGTAATAATTTATTTAAATCCATATTTTTTTATAGAACTAATTGAAACTAATAAAGCTGATTTAACAGCCTGCAAAAAGGATAGTCTATTGTATTTTTTATTTATAAACCACAACCAATAAAAATTTTTAATTTTACTACTAGATAGTGAATTTTTAGAGATTCTATAAAACATTGAGCTTTGTTTAAACTTTATTGCATTATGACCCCTTTTAAGAATTGTGCATTTAAAACAATAATCTTCAAAACTTTTTATTTTTGGAAATTTAATTGTATTAATAATGGATCTTTTAAGAACCATAGTGCTGGTATGTATAGAGGTGTCATTAATAAATTGCTCATAGTTAAATGAATCAGGTGTAATAACGCTCTTTTTAAAAAATTTTTTATTATTTTTTGAAGTAAATGGCACATAATCAGTGTAAGTAAAAGAATAATTAAATTTTTCCATGAAATAAATTTGATCTTTAAGTTTGCTTGGTGACCAGTAATCATCTGAATCTACAAATGCAATATATTTAGAATTAGATAGTCTAATTCCTAAATTTCTTGAAAATGCCACGCCTTTATTTTTATGTAAATAAATTAAATTTATCTTGCTTTGTATATTTTTGAATTTATTTAGAATTATTTTAGAATTATCAGTAGATGAATTATCAATTATAAATAAATTCCAATTTTTATATTGTTGTAAAATGACCGAATTAATTGTCTCTTCCAAAAAATTCCCTTTGTTATAATTTGGCATTATAACATCTACAAAAGTATCTTTACTCACTTGAAAAATATCTTCTTTTATTACCAATTATTGTCATGCATATATTGATTAATTTGATCATTAGTAACTTCTATTGGGTTCTCTTTATTTTCTAAAGTTCTATAATACCAATCTACTGTAACATTTACAGTATCTTCAACGCCATATGTAGGCTTCCATTTTAAGTAGTTTTTGGCTTTTTTTATATCTAATTGAAGATTATGATGTTCGTTAAACTTTATTTTCTTTTCAACCTTAATAGAGCCTGACCCCCAATAATTAATAATTAGTTTTACTATTTCTTTTACATTTTTTATTGATTTAAATTCAGGGCCAAAATTCCAAGCGCTCGAATATTTTTGGGGATTTTCATACTGCTTTTTTGCAAGCACAAGATATCCTCTTAGAGGCTCAAGCACAAACTGCCAAGGTCTATTAAAATTTGGATTTCTTAATTTTATTTTAGAATTGTTTCTAATAAATCTTATGCAATCAGGAATAAGCCTATGTAGTGACCAGTCTCCACCTCCAATAACATTGCCTGCTCGCGCACTGGATACTCCACAATTAATTTTATTTTTAAAAAAACTTTCTCTATAGGATTTTATAATTAGCTCTGCTGATGCTTTAGAGGCGCTGTAAGGATCTACACCTCCTAGCCTGTCAGTTTCTTTATATGTTTTTATACGACCCATATTTTCATAACACTTATCAGATGTAATCAAAACTATTGATCTTACAAACCTTGAATTTTTAGAAGCCTCAAGAACATTTAAAGTTCCTCTGGAATTTACATCAAATGTCAACAATGGTTTTTTGTAAGATTCGTAAACAAGTGGTTGGCCAGCAAGATGAAAAATGATTGATGGTTTTGATAAATTTATAAATTGTGTTAATTTTTTAAAATCTCTAATATCAAACAGCTTTAAAGAAACTTTTTTTTCTAATGATAGACCATAAAAAAGATTTTTATTTTTATTAGGCGTGTATCCTGTTCCGTAAACTTTTGCTCCTAATTTCAGCAACCAGCTACATAGCCAAGCACCTTTAAAACCTGTCGCTCCAGTAACTAAAATTCTCTTGTTTTTATAAAAGCTGCTTATACTATTCATAATGTGGTGGCCAGGGACGGAATCGAACCGCCGACACAAGCCTTTTCAGGGCTCTGCTCTACCGACTGAGCTACCTAGCCAAATTAAAACCTAAATATTATTCTACCCTTGGTTAAATCGTAAGGAGTAATTTCAACTAAAACTTCATCACCGGTTAGTATTCTTATTCTATTTTTTCTTAATTTTCCAGCTGTATGAGCTAAAACCTCATGTTTGTTTTCAAGCTTAACTCTAAACATTGCGTTAGGTAACAGCTCTGTAACCTTACCTCTAATTTCTAAAAAATCTTGTTTAGTCAATACTGTTCCTTTTTTATGTTTTATTAAAAAATATAATATACTTCAACATTCAAATTTTATACTTTTTAGTATATTTTACATTAATTACAAATGTTTTTTTAAATTCATTTTAATCTTCTAATCTGCGCTCCACATCTTAATAATTTTTTTTCAATGCTTTCATAACCTCTATCCAGGTGATATATTCTATTAACTATTGTTTTGTTTGAAGCAACAAGACCCGCTAGCACTAAACTTACAGAAGCTCTCAAATCTGTAGCCATAAGTTCTGCGCCGTTCAATTTTTTATTACCTATAATGGTTGCCTTATTACCTTTAATCCTAATGTCTGCACCCATTCTTTTTAATTCAGGAACATGCATAAAACGATTTTCAAAAATATTTTCTTTTATAGTTGAAGTTCCGTTTGCTTTAAGCATTAAAACCATAATTTGAGCCTGCAAATCAGTTGGGAAGCCAGGATAAGGTTTTGTTGAAATATTTACACTTTTAAGTTTTTTAGACGAACTTGCTATTATATAATTTTTCTTTTTGACTATTTTAACATTCATTTTATCCAATATTTTAATTTCAGCAGACATAATTTTTGGATCAATATTTTTAATTTTTAATTTTCCATTTGTTAATGCGGATGCAATAATATAAGTACCAGCCTCAATTCTATCAAAAATAACTTTATGTGTTGCTGATTTTAATTTTTTTACACCAAAAATATCAATTCCTCTTTTACCAAACCAGCTTATATTACAACCTAATTTCTTTAAAAAAATAACCAGATCCTTTACTTCTGGTTCTGAAGCGCAATTTCTTAATTTAGTTTTCCCTATTGCAAAGCAAGAGGCGATTAAAATATTTTCTGTTGCACCTACTGATATTTTTGGAAATTTTATTAAGCATCCTTTCAAACCATTTTTAGCTGATGCAATAATATATCCACTTTTAATTTTAATATTTGCTCCCATTTTTTTTAAAGCCTCTAAATGAATATCTATTGGTCTAGACCCTATGGCGCACCCACCAGGTAAAGAAACTTTTGCTGAACCATATTTTGCCAAAAGTGGGCCGAGAACCAAAACTCCAGCTCGCATAGTTTTTAATAGATGATAAGGTGCAAAAGTTTTTAATGGTTTTTTATTAAGAATTTCTATTTTTTTTATTTTTTTATCTAGTTTAATTGTTGATCCAATAGTGCTTAAAAGATCAGCCATGGTTTCAACATCACGAACGATTGGTATATTTGTAATGATTATTTTCTTATTTGTTAAAATTGTAGATGCTAATATAGGCAGAGTTGCATTTTTGGATCCAGAAATTATAATTGTTCCAGATATTTTTTCTCCACCTTTAATTTTAAGTTTTTGCATGAAATGAGGAGTTATACCTTTGGTAAAGTTACGCCTGTCTGTTTCATATATTTGCCATTTCTTTGTGCGTAAGTTTTTTCAGGAACCTCACTACCTTTTAAAAAAATAAATTGCGCAGCACCTTCGTTTGCATAAATCTTAGCTGGCAATGGTGTAGTATTAGAAAATTCAAGTGTTACATATCCTTCCCAGCCAGGCTCAAGTGGGGTAACATTTACTATTATACCACATCTTGCATAAGTAGATTTTCCTAAACAAATTACCAAAACATCATTAGGTATTTTAAAATATTCAACTGTGCTAGCAAGTGCAAATGAATTTGGTGGAATTATGCATTCATCTACTTTTCTTGACACAAAACTATTGTTTTTAAAATTTTTAGGGTCAACAATTACAGAGTCAACATTTGTAAAAACTTTAAAATCATTAGAAACTCTCGCATCATAACCAAATGAAGATAGTCCATAAGAAATATTATTATTTCTTATCTGTTCTGCAATAAAAGGCTTAATCATTTCTTTTTCTAAAGCCATTTTTTTGATCCATCGATCAGATAAAACACTCATTTTTTTACTTTATTTTCTTTATTGGTTTTTTTTTGAAATATTTTTCTTTTTCTAAGATTGCTTTTTAAAGCTTTTTCTATTCTTTGCTGTCTTAATTCTTTTTTTAAAATTAACTGCATCCATTTTATTTCTGATTTGGATTAGTTAAATCTTCTAATGTAATAGTTTTTTGAATATCGTGTGTCTTATTAATTTTTTCTTTTACCACGGGTTCTGAAGACATAAGTTTTTTTGCTTTTTTTTGCGCTAATCGAGCTTTTCTTTTTGCTTCTTTCAGCATTGCTCTTTCGCCACGTTTTGATTTAAAGTCGTAATGTATCCCCATAAATTCACCAACATATTGTATTAGCTTTTTACTTTGTTGCTCACGGTATTGTCAAGTTAGTTCAATATTGTGGCAGATTTTTGTGTGTCTCTAAACTACATATTTACTAATTCTAATTATACGAGAACTTACACAGCTAGAAAGTAAA
>Ga0209089_10002044_pt1 | contig 18087 bp, 15 predicted proteins | sample ArcticOcean_MG_C_FD_187431 | JGI IMG/M metagenome (GOLD analysis project Ga0209089, IMG submission 187431) | Marine microbial communities from western Arctic Ocean - ArcticOcean_MG_CB2_150 (SPAdes) (version 2) | ecosystem: Environmental > Aquatic > Marine > Oceanic | place: Arctic Ocean: Canada... | reverse complement strand
ATACACATTACCTGTAGGAGAGCCGATCTTTATGAATCATCACTTCGGTGAATTAGCTGAAGGATACTCAAATGGTGACAGTAACGTTATACTTGAAAGTGACCACGGCCACGTAAAGCTTGTTCAGTTTGGAGAGCACACCCACGAAGCAGAGCTTCACTCTCTAACTATCCACAAGTATATCATAGGTGAACAAGAAGTTAGTGGAGCTGATGCATCTGCACTTTGGGACGCTCGTTCGGAATCATTCAAGTTCGGAGCTAACATGCACGAGAATGAGTACGCGATGCAACAGAGCTACGCGAATTTTTTCTTCTTTATTACAGGATTTCACGGATTTCACGTATTCTCTGGAGTTGTAATAAATATTATTATTTTCTTTATGGCTCTAAAAGGAGTTTTCGAGAAACGAGGACACTACGAAATGGTAGAGAAAGTTGGTTTATACTGGCACTTTATCGACCTCGTATGGGTATTCGTATTTACTTTCTTCTACCTCATCTGATAGCACTGAAATCATGGAACGCGACGATTTAATTGTAAACGATAATTACTCCTTAAACGCAACTCACAGCGAGGAAGCAGGAGTTAAGATTCGTAAAAATATCATATATGTTACTGTACTTTTAACAGCTATCACAGCTTTAGAGGTGGCTATGGGTATTATCTTCAAAAGAGCTGAAACATATACTTGGGAAGCTATTAAGTGGACTTTTGTAGCTTTAACTCTAGTTAAAGCAGGATACATTGTGATGAGTTTTATGCACTTAGGTGAAGAAAAAAGTGTCCTGAAAAAGAGTATACTAATGCCCTATGTAATGTTCATTATCTACCTGTTCTATATTCTAGCTACAGAAGGGTTTGGACATCTCTTTAACCACAATAGCTTACACTAAGACTGGTTTATTAAAGCAATGCTTAAAAGAATTATTCTGATATTCCTGCTCGTGGGAATACCTCTTTTCGGAATTGTAGTTCTTGGTATTCTTGGAGATCACAGGTTTAATACGCTGCCTTACTTTACTGAAGAGGGTCCTATAGATACACTCGTTCCAGGAGTTCTTCAGGTCGATGATTTTGAGCTTACAAATCATTTAGGCAAAGTTTTTGGAGCTCAAGATCTACAGGGCTCAGTCTGGATTGCAGCTTTTTTCGCTACTGATGCTGAGCATGTTGGGGTGATGACTCGACAACTGCTTTGGCCTAACTTCAGATACAGAGACAAAAAGGGGATATCTATCGTATGCTTTACCCTCAATCCAGAACACGACACACCTTCAGTACTTGAAGAGTACATAAACATGAATACTCGCTATAACGGAGTGGATGGCAAATGGCAATTCTTAACAGGCGAAAAAGAAGAAATTGATAGGATTATTCGCGATGAATTTAAAATCGAGCGCGACCCAGAAGACCCGGAAAATATTGCAACGTTGTGGCTTGTGGATTCGAAGGGATACCTGAGGGGAGTTTACCATGCCGCATCCGAAGATGCTCTCAGGGATGCAACAGAGGATATTGCTCTTCTAAGAAAGGAAATGGACATTAAGGAACATGCTGCAAAAAAACGCTATAAGGAATTTAAAAAAAATCCCCCAACGCCATTGCCGATTTTAGGACCAGAAGGACACACCATTCCTCCATTTTCGTTTACTAGCATTGACAGTCTCGAGGTTTCTCACCGTGATGTAGAAGGTAAGATTAAAATAGTTGACTACTTTTTCACTCATTGCCCTACAATCTGCCCACTTCTCAGTTCTCAACTCTCAAGGACTCAGTCAATACTTCGCAAAAAAAGCGTGAGCTATGAGGATGTGATGATTCTAAGTCACTCTGTTGACCCTGTTCGGGACACGCCTGAAAGACTCTCAGAATATGCTGAAAACATTGGTGCTGACACAGCGGGATGGAAGTTTATGACTGGGAATAAAGATGATCTCTACGACCAAGCCCGATACGGATACTATCTTACGGCTATGGAAAGCGATACTGCTGCAGGAGGGTTCTTCCATTCTGACACCTTTGTTCTTGTAGATAAACTCGATAGAATACGTGGGTATTACGATGGAACATCAACCTATGAAGTTGATGAGATGATTTCTCACGTACTACAGTTATTATCTGAGGAGTCTTTTGAAGAAGGTGTTTATTAATTAGAAAAAAAGAGAATATACATGAATCTTTCAGACTCTAAATTAAAAATAATTATTGCTGTAATAACCATAACTATCCCTGCTGTTGTTACATTACTTGCTTACCTTCCTCCTCTAGAATTAGAACCTGATACAGCAGCTAAATTTTACATACTTCCTAAGATTAATGCCTTTATCAATGGGACAGCTTTCTTAGTTTTATTAGGTGCTTGGGTAGCGATAAGATCCGGTAAAATTCAATTACATAAGATGCTTACTTCTACAGCTGTAATGCTAAGCATTCTATTCCTCGTCAGCTACATTACCTTTCATTTCACTGTTGCCTCAACTCACTATTGTGGAAGTGAAGAAATGAAAATGTTGTACTTTTTTATATTGATTACACATATCATACTTTCAGCACTTATTGTTCCTCTTGTGATGTTTACCTACGCTAGAGGTTATATGATGCAGGTAACCAAACATAAAAAACTAGCACACATTACTTGGCCTTTGTGGCTGTATGTTACTGCTACTGGAGTAATCGTATATTTGATGATCAGCCCCTGTTACCCAGTATAAATGCACACCTTCCGACACTTCATACTATTCGTACTTTTTGCGTTATTAGTTGCAGATTTTTCTTCGGCTCAATGCGTTATGTGTAAGGCTGTAGGAGAAGAAAGTGCGAACCAAGGTGGAATAGGATCTGGTTTAAATCAAGGGATTTTTTTCCTCATGGCTGTGCCGTACATATTGCTTGGAATAGCAGGCATTTTTCTTTGGAAACATTTTAACAAAGAGGGGGGATAATCATCTCTGATGCAAAGTCACGATTGATTAGATTTGTAGATAATATTTCTGCAAGCATCATGAACCGTATTTTATCGGCATTTTTACTAATAATTGGGTGTTTTACTTTCGCCTCGCTCTCTTTTGCCCAAACACCTTGGTCTCTACAAAAATGCATTAATCACGCATTCGAGCACAATCTTCAGATTAAACAAAGCGACTTGGGTAATGACCAGGCAGATATAGGGCTTCTCAGCGCTAAAGGTGCATTTCTACCTTCTATCAACACTTCTGGCTCACATGGGTACAACATAGGAATGACTCTTGATCCGTTCACAAATGAGTTCGCTACGGATGCTATACAGTCTAATAGTTTTGGAGTAAGTTCAGGACTTACGCTGTATAACGGATTCAGAAATCATTTAAATCTCAAGAGAGCCGAAATAGGTTTAGAACTTGCAGCAACTAACCTCGAACGAACCCAAAATGATCTTATTCTTTTGATATCAAGTGCCTATCTCAATGTTCTATTCCAAGAAGAATTCGTTAATATCGCTACTCTTAATCTAGACGCTACGAAAAGGCAAGTAGATAGAATGACGAAACTCGTTGATGCTGGAGCTGCACCCGCCTCTAACCTACTAGACGTACAAGCTCAACAAGCCGCTGATTACGCTACGCTTATTTCAAATGAAAATGCTCGCTTTATCGCAAAACTCAATCTCACCCAACTTCTTCAACTCTCACCCGAAGAAGCATCAACATTCGAGATAGTTATACCATCTGATTCAGACATGGAATCTTCATCTCTTCCAGCCTCAGCATCTCAAGCTATAAATCACGCCCTTAACTCCTTCCCTGAAATGCGCGCTGCTTCCCTCAACCTCGAGGATGCAAACATCAATTTAGACCTTGCGAAAACTGGATACCTACCTCGTTTATTCGGGTCATATAACTTCGGATCAGGATACTCTGCAAATAGACAAATTCCTGTAGGAGAACCCACTTATGACTTGGCTGAATTGGGACAATTAGAAGATGGTACTACCGTCTATTATTCAGGTGTCACTGCCGACTTAACTCCAGTGATTCCCCTTGTGCCTAATTACTCTGAATATGAAGCTATTTCTTTTTCGGATCAGCTTTCTATGAACATCAACCAAAGTATTTTCTTCTCTCTTAGCATTCCTGTTTTAAACGGTTTTAATACACGTGCAGGGGTAAAACAGGCTGAAGTTGGAGTGCTTCAATCAAAGTACGCACAGCAGTCGACTAAGCAAGCTTTGACTCAAACTATAGAAAGCGCTTGGGCTGATGCTATTGCCTCACAAAAAAACCTCTTAGCTCAAGAAGCAGCTCTTTCATCAGCAGAACTTGCATTTGCAAACACCAAATTAAAATTTGAATCTGGAGCTATTTCCGCTCTTGATTATGCTGATTCAAGAACTAGGTTAGACAACGCTAGAGTGAATATGCTACGAACTAGATATGATCTTTTGTTTAAATCAAAGATTTTAGATTTCTATCAGGGTAAGGCCATTACATTACGCTAACAAATACCACTATGACTAAAAAACACATTTTTATCATTCTTGGGGGGGTTCTTATATCACTAGTTGTAGCTGCATATTTTTTTGGTGGGAAGAGGGAACTGCCTGAGGTGATTACGACAACTGCTGAGTTAAATAATATAGTTGAAAGAGTTAGTGCTTCAGGTAAAATCCAACCTGAACTTGAAGTTAGCGTCAGTGCCGAAGTCAGTGGGCAATTAATCGAGCTACCGGTAAAAGAAGGAGATGTCGTTGCTGAGGGCGACCTACTAGCCGTAATCAACCCTGACGTGTATATTTCTGCTCGTAATAGAGCTCAAGCAGCTGTTAATACTACACTTTCTAATTTATCATCGGCTAAAGCTATGCTTGCATCAAGTGAGTCGGGATATTTCGTGGCTAAGAAATCTTGGGATAGAAATCAAATCTTGTTTAATAGCGGAGTTGTGTCTGAAGCAGAATTTCATCAATCAGAATCAGCATTTAATGCTTCCGAAGCTAACTTAGTAAGTGCAGGAGAAGGTGTTAAAAGTGCTGAATATTCTATACTTAGCGCACAAGCTTCACTCCAAGAGACATTAGATAACTTATCTAGAACTACGCTACGAGCACCACAGGCAGGAATAGTAACTGCTCTAGTCAAAGAGGTTGGAGAAAGTGTTCAGGGAAATGGCTTCGTTGCCGGAGAAGTGGTAATGAAAATAAGCAATCTCGGCCTTATGGAAGTAGATATTGAGGTGAATGAAAGTGACATAGTCAGGGTGAAGATTGGCAACAATGCAGAAATTGAAGTTGATGCATATTTAGACGAAACCTTTAAAGGTCACGTCAGCGAAATTGGCAATACTGCTTTAAATGCAGGCGTGAATGGATTTAACCTAGATCAAGTGACTAACTTCTCGGTAAAAGTTAGGATTAGCCCTGATAGCTACGAACATCTAATAAACGATTCTTCAAAATCACAATCGCCATTTAGACCTGGAATGAGTGCCACTGTAGATCTGCTAACCCGAAATGTAAAGGATGTTGTCTCAATTCCCATTCAATGTGTATCAACACGGGAATCTGAGGACAGTGACGATGCTGAATTAGGTGTTTTTCTTATGGGGGAAGGAGATGAAGTTGTTTGGGGTAAAGTTAAAACTGGAATTCAAGATAATTTTAATATTGAAATAATATCCGGGTTGAAAGAGGGGGATGTAATCGTGAGCGGACCGTATGATATGGTTTCCCGGAAGCTCGAAGACGGTGATAAGGTGGAGGTGAAAGAAGAAGAAGAAGAAGAATTTGACTAATGGGTGTTATTCTTCATTTAGAAACGACAACTCATCAGTGTGCTGTTGCTCTTTCAAAGTCTGAAAAACTTCTTGCAAACAGATGTGTTCGCGAAAATGGCTATAGTCACGCCGAGAAACTTCAGACATTTATAGATGAAGTTTTCATAGAGGCAAAACTGGAACGCGAGGTTCTTTCAGCAGTTAGTGTTTCGGGTGGTCCTGGATCTTACACTGGGTTAAGAATAGGTGTGGCTGCAGCGAAAGGACTTTGCCATGCTCTAGGAATTCCTCTTATTTCAGTGGATACGTTGACTGTTATGGCTGTACAAGCGATGGCAAAACAGCCTGGTTTTGATGCATACGTACCTATGTTAGATGCAAGAAGAATGGAGGTCTATTCTCGTTGCTTTGACGCTAGGCTCGACAACGCTAGTAATATTGAGTCAATCATAGTGGATGATAAAAGTGTATTCCCTTGGGATGGGCTGGAGAAAATTTGTTTTTCTGGAGATGGGGCGCTAAAGTGTTCTGAAGTTCTTTCAGGAAATAATAGAGTGTTTATTGAAGATTGGCCAACTGCTGAGGCTGCAATTGAGTTAGCTAGCGATAAATTTAATAAGGGAATATTTGAGGATATTGCTCTGTATGAACCGACCTATCTAAAAGAATTTATAGCTGGGGAAGCTAAGGATCCGCTAGGGCTTAGAGGTCGGATACTTAATTAAACAATATGAGAAAGTTAAGAATTCCACTTGTGATTGTTGGAGCGTATTTTTTAATGCAATCTTCATGCGAACAGAATAACCAGAATATTCCTTATGTACCTGTGAATTTTGACATTAATCTGAACCTCCCTTCATACACCTCACTCAATTTTCCTGGTGAGCACCTGATTGTTCAAGGGGGTTCTAAGGGGATTATTATTTACAGATACACCATGGATGAATTTGTGGTACTAGATAGACACTCAACTTTTGATGTGACACTGGGATGTCATGTGGCTGTTGAGTCAGATGGAATTACCCTTTATGATGAAAGCGAATGTTCTGATTCAAAATGGATAATCCTTGACGGATCAGTAATGCAGGGGCCAGCAACTCTACCTCTTCATAGATATAGAACTAGTTGGAACCCACCAATACTTCACGTTTATAATTAAAGAATCGCGATACTTTTTAGTATCTGTACTCGTCAGACTTATAAGGGCCGTCTACTGGCACTCCTATGTAATCAGCTTGTTGCTGAGATAAAACCTCTAGAACAACTCCAACTTTCGCAAGGTGTAGGCGAGCGACTTTCTCATCAAGGTTTTTAGGTAGTGTGTAAACTTTGTTCTCGTACTGATCTGCTCTAAGCCAAAGCTCCAATTGAGCAAGCACTTGGTTAGAGAATGAATTACTCATAACAAAACTTGGGTGTCCGGTAGCACAACCTAAGTTTACTAAACGACCCTCAGCAAGAACAATAAAGTCCTTTCCGTTAATCGTATATTTATCAACCTGTGGCTTGATCTCATCCTTGGAATTTCCATGGTTTTCGTTGAGCCAAGCCATGTCAATTTCATTGTCGAAGTGACCGATATTGCATACAATAGCCTTGTCCTTCAACGCCTCGAAGTGAGCGCCAGTTATAATATCCTTATTTCCAGTTGCAGTAACAATTATATCCGCTTCAGCGCAAGCTTCAAGCATAGGCTTGACTTCGAAACCTTCCATTGCCGCTTGTAGAGCACAAATAGGGTCGATTTCACTTATTATAACCCTGCAACCAGCGTTGCGAAGAGATTCAGCTGAACCTTTTCCCACATCACCAAATCCAGCAACAGCAGCAATTTTACCGGCCATCATAACATCAGTAGCTCTGCGAATAGCGTCTACTAAAGACTCGCGACAACCGTACTTGTTGTCGAACTTAGATTTAGTTACTGAGTCGTTAATATTGATGGCTGGCATAGTCAGTGTGCCATTTTTTTGACGATCATGAAGTCTCAATACCCCAGTGGTAGTTTCCTCTGAAATACCTTTTATTCCTCCTGCAATTTCAGGGAATCTATCAAGCACCATGTTCGTTAGATCTCCTCCATCATCTAAGATTAAATTAAGAGGCTTGCGGTCTTCTCCGAAGTGAAGAGTTTGTTCTATACACCAATCAAACTCCTCTTCAGTGAGTCCTTTCCAAGCATATACAGGAACCCCCGTAGCAGCGATTGCGGCAGCAGCGTGATCCTGAGTAGAGAATATATTACATGAAGACCAAGTGACATCTGCACCCAACTCAATAAGAGTTTCGATAAGAACAGCTGTCTGAATGGTCATATGTAAGCAACCCGCTATGCGAGCTCCACTGAGAGGCTTTGTAGGTCCAAACTCCTTACGAATAGCCATTAGCCCAGGCATCTCAGCCTCAGCTAAAAGTACTTCTTTTCTACCCCAATCAGCAAGGTTAATATCCTTCACCTTATATGGAATATAGGATGTATTAGTTGATGAATTCATGGTGCAAATTTACGAAACGAATTGCTATCTAGGACTTAACTTTACATTATGGGAATAGTCCTAGCAATAAAGTATGTTAATGTTGTCGAAAATACGAATGATGATGTCCTTAGGCGTGTGACCAAGCACTACCCCAAGAGAGATACACGAGGGCTTTCGAAGAATAAAATTGCAGAACACGAGGCTGTTATCAATTGTCTTTACGAGCTACTAGGGAGCGAAGATTGGTGGGTTGAGCACTATGATAGCGGAGCACCTATTCTATTTATAGATGGGGTTAGTGGAAATATGTCGATTTCAATAAGCCACGCAATTGATAAAGTGAACGATAGTAAGAGCGTTGCACACGCAGCGGTAATCTTACGTGAGGGGTCAACTCAAGAAAGTTCGAGGATAGGAGTTGATATCGTAATTAAAGGGGACCCTAGATTAGAGCGAATAGCTGGCAGGGTTATGAGGCAAGAGGAAATGAAGGGGGAAAGATTGGAAGAGGTTTGGGCTTGCAAAGAAGCAATGTTTAAAGCCTTCGGGCCGGGACTCGACTTCGTGAAAGATTTAAAAGTGGACTTTATATCAAAAGATTTATTGAAAGGTCTGGGAAGAAAGTGGGAAGTGAGACGCAAGGGAAATGCGGTGGTGGTGCTGGGACCAGTTTAAACGCTTTAACGCAACAAGGGAACCCCGTGGGATTCCCTTGTTGAAATAATAAGTTAGAACTATATCTAGCTCTGAATAGAATTTTCTATCTCTGTATACCTTTGTGACGACGCTCTGTAGAAACACTAAGTTTCATACGGCCTTTACGACGACGTGCGTTTAACACGTTACGACCGCTAGAAGACGCCATACGTTTACGAAAACCGTGCTTGTTGCGGCGCTTTCTAACTGAAGGTTGAAATGTTCTTTTTGGCATGATTTCTATTTTTCCCTTTATAGAGGAGGGCAAAGATAGTGAACTCTTTCTTTACTCACAACCCATTTTTAGTTACTAAATTCGCACTCTATGAAGAGCAAAACTACAACTACTACCGAAAAGAAGAAAAAGAAGCGACTTAAAATATCGGATCTGCGTGGTTTTAAACAGATGGCACCCTATTTAAAACCACACAGAATAGGTTTTGCGTTGGGTATTATACTAATCACGATTTCCAGCATTCTTACACTTTTTGTAACGAGATTATGGGGACAGCTAGGTGGAGTAGGTATCATGGGAGGAAATGAAAACATTTCCGCAAGTGACCTTGAAACAGGATTCTTAGCAAACTTCAACTTTAACAACCTAGAGGCAATCGTAACAACAATCGCAATCGTCCTTGTAGTACAGGCTTCTCTAAGTTTTATACGCGTTTATCTTTTTGCTAATATGACTGAAAAAATGATGCTCACAATGCGACGCGATGCCTTCGAAGCTGTGATAAGTATGCCTATGAACTTCTATCACGACAAGCGAGTTGGTGATGTTAATAGTCGTATTTCTGCAGATATAACCTCCATTCAAGACACTTTCACTACAACTTTAGCAGAGCTTATACGCCAAACAATAATGCTAGTAGGTGGCATTGCCGCACTCGCTTATTTTTCAGTCGATCTAACCTTAATGATGCTTATGACTCTTCCTGTAGTGGTTCTTGTCGCCATAGTCTTTGGGAAATTTATAAAGCGCTTATCTAAAGAAACGCAAGACGAAATTGCCTCGTCCAATGTCATAGTTCAAGAAGTGCTAACCGGTATCATAAACGTTAAGGCTTTTGCGAATGAGTGGTACGAGCGAAATCGATATGCAAGTAGTATAGGAACAGTCCGCAATCTTGCTATGAAAGGTGCTATAGGTCGCGGAGCTTTCGCAAGCTTCATTATCCTATTTATTTTCGGAGCTATTACTCTAGTGATTTTTAAGGGTGCGGCGCTTATGCAATCCGGCGATTTGGCTTCGGAGCATTTTTTTACTTTCCTTTTGATGACGGGGCTTGTTGCTGGAAGTGTTGGTGGGCTTGCGAATCTATTCGGGGTAGTCCAAAAAGGCCTCGGTGCTGTTGAATCTCTTATGGATCTACTTAATGAAAAACGTGAGATAAATAGTCTCACTGAAGAAGTCATATCATACGATTTACGAAAGCCTATCAAGTTTGAGAATATCAATTTTCATTATAACTCACGTAAAGAACTCGCCATACTTTCAAATCTCTCGCTTGAGATGAAAGCCGGAGAACAAATCGCCCTTGTTGGACCAAGTGGCGCTGGTAAGTCAACTATTGCCTCCCTCCTTCTTCGATTTGAATCTCCCGTATCAGGATCTATTACAATTGACGGGAAGGATGTCAGCGAAATGGATCTCCGCGGATTTCGAAAAAGAATAGGGTACGTACCTCAAGAAGTAATACTTTTCGGAGACGATATAAGATCTAACATTGCATATGGAAAACTCGATGCCACAGACTCAGAAATTCGGGATGCAGCAAAACGAGCTAACGCCATAGATTTTATCGAATCCTTTCCAGAAGGCTTCAGCACAATTGTTGGTGAGCGTGGAATCCAACTATCAGGTGGGCAAAGACAACGTATAGCAATCGCTAGAGCTATTCTACGTGATCCTGATATATTAATCCTTGATGAAGCCACAAGTGCACTTGACAGTGTTTCTGAAACAGAAGTCCAGATCGCACTTGAAGAACTTATGAAGGATCGTAGCACCCTTATAATTGCCCACAGATTAAGCACTATAAAGAATGCACACCGAATCGTAGTACTCGATAAAGGCTCAGTTGCTGAAACTGGATCTCACTCCAAATTGATTGAAAATAAGGGGGCATATTACAGACAGATTCAATCCCAAGATTTCAAGTAACTTGCACTCATGGCAAAATGCGCTCTCATAACAGGAATTACAGGTCAGGATGGATCTTACCTAGCTGAACTTTTACTTAAAAAAGGGTATGAAGTTCACGGTATTAAGCGCCGTGCTTCTTCCTTTAACACTAGCCGTATTGACCACTTATATCAGGATCCACACGAAGAAAATGTACACCTGAAACTACATTATGGCGATATGACGGACGCAACGAATCTAATTCGTATCGTACAAGAGGTTCAGCCTGATGAGATTTACAATCTTGCAGCCCAAAGCCATGTCCAAGTCAGCTTCGAAACTGCAGAATACACGGCTAATGTTGACTCATTAGGCACACTTAGACTTCTTGAAGCAATAATAATTCTAAAGCTTGAAAAAACTTGTCGCTTCTACCAAGCAAGCACTTCTGAGCTCTTTGGAAAAGTCGAAGAAACTCCTCAAAGCGAAACCACGCCATTCTATCCAAGGTCTCCTTATGGAGTAGCAAAATTATATGCGTTTTGGATTGTGAAAAATTACCGTGAAGCATACGGTTTACACGCCTCAAATGGCATCCTTTTCAACCATGAAAGTCCTGTAAGAGGCGGAACCTTTGTTACGAGGAAAATTACAAGAGCCGCAGCTAGAATTTTTGAAAAACTCGAGAGCTGTCTATATTTAGGGAATTTAGATGCGAGACGAGATTGGGGTCACGCTAGAGATTTTGTAGAAGGTATGTGGCTAATGCTGCAGCAAGACGTGCCGGACGATTATGTTCTAGCTACCGGAACTCAGATCTCAGTACGTGAGTTCACAGAGAAGGCTTTCGCTGAAACAGGAGTTATGTTGCGTTGGCAAGGAACGGGATGTGATGAGTGTGGTATCTGCAAAGATTCCGGGTCTATACTTGTAAAAATAGACCAAAGATATTACCGACCAATAGAAGTTGACACATTGGTAGGTGATGCATCTAAAGCTCATACAAATCTAGGATGGAAAGCTACAACTCCTTGGCAAGACCTCTGCTCAGAAATGGTTGCAGCCGACTTAGTAGCAGCAAAACGAGAAAGATATCTTGCTCAGTCTGGGCTCTAATCTCGACTACTTATAATTTACTTTACTGACTTTCGAAATCACTCAGCCATTAATGGCGCTCTGAGTGCTCCCATAAGTCTCTGAACTTCAACGTACGCTCCACGCCAAAGAAGGAGAGCGCTAAGTTCATTTACTCTCGCCCTTTGCAGGGCAACTTCTAGAGATCTATAGTCGAGTGCGTTGATTACACCGTTTTTATAGGAGCTCTCAGCGATTTCTAATGATGTTGTCGCGTTTCGAGTAGCTTGAACACATAGGCCGTGAACAGAAGCCCCTAGCGTGTATCTATCGTAGGCATTGTTTGCGATAGAGCTCACCTGATATCTAGTGTTTTCAACATCTAAGACGGCAATATCTGCTTGGATTTTTGCGAGAGAAATAGAACGACGTGTGGCGCCGCCATTTAACAGATTGAAGTTTAGAGTTAGAAGAGCTGAGGTATTAACGGAACGACCGGATGCTTCTAAAGCTGCTGATTCTGATGAAAACTTAGAAAAAGCATTAGAGAAAGAAGCGTTTAAGCCAAGTACCGGATAGAGGAAGGCTTGAGCTTGCTTCACTCCACTTTGAGAGATGCTTTCTGATAGTAAAGCATTTTGTAAGCTTGTGTTATCTAATAAAACTGAGATACTTATATCTGTGGAACTTGGTAGATCCGGTGGAGAAACAAGTTTATTTGTCAGAGTCCAAAGAAAGCTCTCGGCATCACCCATTAAGAGATTGAGGTTGCGAAACGACGATTTAACAGCTACTCTTTGTTGAAGCCAGGATGTGCTATCAGCGAGAATTGCATTTTCAAACTGTAATCGATCAAAGGTGCCGGCAGCTCCGTAAGATTCACTTAATTTAATCTCGTTAAGGCGCTGACGGCTTAGCGACATAGACTCGGCGAGTACACTGAGAAGTTCTGTTTGTAGAAGTACGTTGTGATAGGTTCTATCAACAGCTTCAACAGTTTGTTCGATAATGAGTGTAGCTTGACCTTCTGACTGAGACTCTAGAAGGTCGAGACGCGACTTTGAAGTAAACATTCCCATGCCATTAAATAAAGTCCAATTAAAATTTACACCAGCGTTGATACCGTCCGTTTCAAATTTCTCCTGTATAAATGATGTGGGATTCTCCGTTTGGTCTGAAACGGAAGTGGATCCTGTAACGAAAGTGGAAAGATTGGGAAGCGCTCCAGCAGCGCCCCAACTATTGCTAGTTGCTGAAGCTTCGGTGCGCAGGTGGGCCGTCCTAATGCCGAAGTTCGACTCGAGAGCTCGATTAATCGCTTCATCTAGGCTAAGTGGTGCAGACGAAATTACCTGAGCACTCAAGCTCGTAATCGAAAAGAGCATGACTATAACTGCTAGCGAGAGATAGATTGAAGTTTTCATTTTTCTGCTAGGTCTTCGGCGTTAGACATTACACCGAGTTCTGATTCCAGTGATGCAGCATGGTGCTTTTCTCGGATTGAAGGTTCAGCATCTTTAGACGATAGCCATCTGCCATCTGAAATCCATATCCAACTTCTATGCAATGGATTAATCCACTTCAAGTAGATAGGTAAAAGAATTAGGATAATTACCGTCACAAAGAGGAGTCCGAATGCAACTGATATTGCCATAGGGATTAGGAATTGGGCCTGGAAACTTTTATTGAGCATTAAAGGAGCAAGGCCTGCAACGGTAGTCACTGAGGTTAGTACTATGGGACGGAATCTATTCATTCCAGATTCCCAAATAGCTTTGTTTACACTCATCCCCTCCTTTAAATAGCTATTATATGAAGCTACAAAAACGAGAGCATCGTTTACCAGAATTCCAATAAGTGCAAGCAACCCAAGAAAAGAAAATAAACTCAGTTGGGCTCCAAGAAGCCAGTGTCCAATACTAATTCCTACTAAGCCAAATGGTATAAGTGCGAAAACCGCTAATCCCTGTAATGGGGATCTAAATGTGAGGACGATCACTAAGAACATCAAGGCTAAAATTATGGGCATTACCTTGATAATAGAGGTTTGCGACTTTGACACTTCGCGGTTTTGTCCTTCATAACTAGCACGGACATTGGGATACCGAGTTAAGATAGCTGGAACTATTACTGACTTAAGTTCTGAAACGATGTCTGTCGCACTTGATTTAGGAGTTGCTAAATCCGCGGAAACTTGAACTTCACGCATTCCATAGATGCGATTAATTGCCGAGATTCCTCGTTCTACGTTGATTTTACATATTTCTGTGAAAGGGATCTCATCGCCTGTTACAGTGCGGAGTCGAAAATTTTCAAGTGAGCCAATAGAAGCTCTGTCGCGCTCGTCGAGTCTAACCCACACGCGAACTTCGTCACGTCCTCTTTGTAGCCTTTGCACCTCCAAACCATAAAAGGCTTGGCGTATTTGGGATAAAATTTCTCCCTCATTAAAGCCAAGATGATAAGCACGAGGCAGAAGAGTGACACTGATTTCCTGAAGTCCCTCCTGGTTGCTATCTGAGATATCTTTCAAATCATCACGCTTTTCCATTTCAACTTTAAGTTCATTTGTAGCAGCCTCTAGGGTTTCAAGGTCGTTGCCTAAAAGTGAAACCGAAACCGCTCTACCGAATGGAGAGAATCTAGCAAAACTTAGGTTTTCAGCACCATAAACAACACCTACCTTATCTCGGATTCTAGAAGTGATCTCCGTACTTTGAATGCCACGATTTTCTCCATCTAAAAACTGAATATTGAGAGAGCCTAAATGTGCTTTGGGCCCTACTTTTTTATCAATAGACACAATTGTCTCTAGAGTATCATTGCGTTCTGAGTTGAACTCGTCATTAACTTCCCAAACAGCTTTTTCAATTCTGTTTAACTTCTCAAGTGTGATCCCCTCTCTTGTTCCAGCTTGCATTGTTAGGGTTACGTTAAGGTTATCTCCTTCTATAAAAGGAAAGAATGTAGTTTTAACGAACCCTCCACCTATAAGACCTGGAACAGTGATTAGGAAAATAGATAATATTACACTGAAGGAAATCCATGGACGGCGTATGGTAAATTTTAGCAGTGGAGCATAAAAAGTATCGCGAAATCCGTTGAGGACTTTTCGCATTCCACGTTCTAGTTTGTTTGGTTTAAATCCTCTCTTTAAAGCTTTAGAGTTTCCGATGTGAGCCGGAAGAATAAAAGCTCCTTCTATGAGAGAGAATATAAGCGTTAATATAATGACGACTGCCATATCCTGGAAAAAGTCTCCGAGTGTACCTTCAATGTAAAAGAAAGATGAGAAAGCAATTATGGTGGTTACTATGGCAGAGAAAACGGCAGGAAGAACCTCCATAGTTCCTTCAACTGTCGCATCAAGACGCGAGTATCCTCGTTCGAACTTCCGATATATATTCTCTGCAATCACGATCCCGTCATCCACAAGGATTCCTATAACGAGTATCATTCCGAAAAGACTTATCACATTAATTGTAATACCTGCCATATCAGCAAAAACAAACATTCCAGCAAAAGATACCGGTATGGCAAGAGCAACCCAGAATGCCAGTCTTAGGTTTAAGAATAGCGCAAGGAAAAGCAACACAAGAAGAAACCCAATCACCCCATTATTTACCAACAGATCAATACGCTGGTTTAGAACCACCGATTGATCTAAGACAATATCGATCTTCAAATCTCCTCCTCTCGCATTATATGCTTCTATATACGATCTCACATATTCCGTCACGTCAAGAATAGACTCCGTATTGAGACTATTAACAGTAATTGAAACCGATGGTTTTCCATTAAACCAGTTTCTAGACGGATCTCCGTCAGCCCACTTATCAGTAACATCTGCTAAATCTGATAATCTAATAATCCTGCCATCTCTATCAGCTCTTATTACAATATCCTTGAGTTCTGTTGCAGTGTATTCCTTATATCTCCCACGAATTATAAGCTCCTCCTTATCTCCCTTAATTATTCCACCTGTCGTCTCGATATTAGTAGTCCGGACGGCTTGAGCTACCTGCGAAATGGTTATACCTAACTCACTTAAGCTATTTTCTCTAACAGATATTTCAATTTCTTCATCTGGAAATCCCGACAGGTAAATTTGAGAAATGTCATTAGAAGTGCGTAGATCTAACTCGATTTTTCTTGCCTCAGATTTTAGAAGGTGTAGATCTGTGGATCCTGTAAGTGCGAAAATAATTGCAATATTTTCAGGTTCCTGTTTGAAGATAATCGGAGGCTCCATACCGGCAGGAAAAGACGCAATTTTATCTACAGCATTTTTTACATCTTGGAGCGCTTGGTCTGTTTTATTTGCTGTACGAACTTCTACAACAATACTCCCGGCGTTCTCTGTACAGGTAGAAGTAACAAGATCAATATTCGCTATGCCTTGAAGATTCTCCTCAATTTTCGCAACTATTCCATCCTCGATTTCTTCTGGTGAAGCTCCGAGATATACAACCTGAATGGCGATGAGTTTCGTGTCTATTTCTGGAAAGAAGTTCGACCGCAAATTCGACATTCCCACAAAACCAAAAACCAAAATAGACAGCATTAAGAGGTCTCCAACAATGTGGTGCTGAACGAAAAATTTTATGACATTTCTCATGACTATTGTCCGCTTTCGCTTCCCGTAACTTCCATCCCCGCATATGCTCCCACAACAGGTTCACTCAAGATTACTGTCCCGTCTGGGATTCCAGAAACTATGAGCGTTTTTATCGATAGGAATTCTTGGTTCGTATTTATTTTCTTAAGCTTACCGGACCTTACTTCAAAGATGTCTCCTTCGGAATCAAATAAATTAAGGGGAATTTCGACCACATTTTTTATTTCAGAAGCTGAAATAAATCCAGATAAATATCTCCCGTCTCTCATCTCGCCATCCATCAATTCATTCACTTTACAAAATACCGTTGCAGATTGAGTGGTAGAGTTAACGTTACCCGAAACTCTATCCACCTTGCCTTCTGCAACTCTCAAACCATTTTCATCTTCAAACACAACTTCAGCTCCAATCTTTAAAGACTTTAAATACCTTTCATGAACTGCCGTCTTAATTTCGTAAACACCAGTTCCAACGAATAAGCCAACTGGCTGACCAGCGCGAACTAGTGATCCTGGCCTCACCATCGCCTTAGCTACAAACCCGTCGAAAGGTGCTCTAATGATGAACTTAGAAGCTCTGTCTTCTAACGCTTTGATTGTATGGAAACTGGCCTCTACGCCCCTATTGACAATGAAGTACCCCTCTCTGTCAGTCGCCGATTTAGGTAATTCTGGAAGTGCATTTGCCACGTCTATACTTGCTACATATTTATCCCAAACCCCAGATCTTTCAGGAAAATCTATCTTAATACTAGCGAGCATACCGGTAACAAGTTGAACAAATTTAGATCGAGCTCCTTTCAGGTTTGCTCTTGACTCTGTATCGTCGAGGCTGAGAATTACATCTCCCTTTCTATAAGTTGTACCCTCGCGGAATTCAACTCCTCCGAGTTGAAGTACACCATTTACTTCAACAAATAGGTCTATTCTATGCCATGCTTCTACTCTACCCTCAACAGGTATTCTGGGGATAATGTCAGCATTTTTAACAACTTGCGTTAATACAGGTCGAGCAACAGTCTCTGGAAGAGAAACCTTAGGAGATTCTTTCATTCCTATTAAAGCATTCATAACCAGAACTCCCACAATAAGTATAGCCGCTCCCGAGAGAAATCTTAAGGATGTTTTAACTAAAGGTGACATTTATACACTTGTTATATTTACTAGTAGATTATAAAAATGCAAATATCGTTCACTTAAAACGTATCAAGGTCTATGGGACGCATTACTCCAAACCATTTTAGGACTTTTTGGCCTATATCTGGTACGTCTATGTGAATTATATAAACACCACCTGCGATAGGCACGTTCTTACTGTTCTTAAGATCCCAATCCTGGAATGTG
>Ga0209089_10002030_pt1 | contig 18161 bp, 15 predicted proteins | sample ArcticOcean_MG_C_FD_187431 | JGI IMG/M metagenome (GOLD analysis project Ga0209089, IMG submission 187431) | Marine microbial communities from western Arctic Ocean - ArcticOcean_MG_CB2_150 (SPAdes) (version 2) | ecosystem: Environmental > Aquatic > Marine > Oceanic | place: Arctic Ocean: Canada... | reverse complement strand
AAAATTTCTTTTACAAACCATATATAAGGAATTGTTCTGAGTATGCCCACAACCAATTTCAACAAACTTTCCATTTGTTGTTCCTATCTTTTCAAAAATATAGTCTAAGATACCATCTTCTCCATTTTGAGAAAAAATAGAAAATTCATAATCATTTATATTGTCACTCTTGAGTGTAGGAGATTTTTTGTTCAATGCTTGGTTTATATTTTTTTTAGCTTTTTTGAGTCTATAAAAATTCAACAAGAAATTGTCCCAAGGTATAAAAACCATCAGAAATTCAGAATACCTCCCCATAGAGACTAAATGATAATATTTTTTTATAACTTTAAACATTAATTTTTATTGTAATGCCTTTGTTATTCTACTTTTAACTTCACTCTCTTTATAGTATTCATTCATTAATGACCATGTTTTTGACAAACCTTCTTCCAAAGAGTATACGGGCTTCCAATCAATTAAAGATTTTAATAAAGATATGTCGCTATAGTATTCCATATGACCTGGAACGTCAATATTTTGGTCTTCTATCTTAATGTTGGATAGGTTTTCTAGATGTGCAGATAGTTCTCCTATTGTAGAACCAACACCAGTACCCATATTAACTGTTCCAGAAAAATCAGTTTTAATTAATTTCAATACTGCATCAATAACATCATCTACATAAATAAAATCTCGTTTTGGTTTTTTTGTCCATAATGATGCTTTTTTATTATGAATTAAAGACCAAATGGTTGAAGGTACAATATCAGGTCTCATTAATTTGGTAGGACCATATACATTGCTCATACGAACATCTATAATATCAAAAGTATCTCTATGTTGTTCTGTAATTAATTCAGAAACATACTTACTTAATACATAATTATTAATTGTTGGGTTTATTGGTTGCAATTCATCGCAAGGTAATTTCATTTTAGAGGTATAATACTGCAATGTAGTAGTGAAAGTTATTATTTTGTTTACTTCGCGTTTAGAATTTTTCAAATACCAAAGGAATCTAGATAATGCTAATACATTTTTTTCCATAGCAAGAGTTGGATGTGCATTAAGAATATGATGCTCCGAAGATCCTATCATGAAAATAACATTTTGAAAATCTAAATCATCTAATTTTGAAAACGCTTTGTCACTATCAATATAGAAAAATTCATTATTTAAATGTTTTGGTAATTCAGATCTGCCAACTCCAATTATAGATGGATCTTTTTCTAAAAAAGATGGTCCCATAAATCCTGTTGGCCCTATTAATATCGTTTTATCTTTTTTCATATATATTTTTTTCACGATCAATATATAGTATATTAATTTCTAATTCAAAACATAACTTAAATCTAAAAAAAATGATAAATTTTATTACTAAACTATGGAACCAACCTAATTGGATAAAGTGGTTAGTTTACCTCGCTGTTGCCTATATACTATTTGCAATAAAAGAAGCTTTTGCTATTGTTCTATGGTTTTTATTTTGTATTCTATTGTACTATATCATTTTTGCAAAAAATATGTTTCAATCAACCACCTATTATGAAAAAAAACTTTAGTATACTCATACTCTTCACTTTGTTACTTGCTTGCAATACAAACGTTGCTAATTTGAGACCTCATGGTTCTCAAACAGATACGCCTGAATTAACGCGTAATAACTATTTAATGGGATTTTTAAATGAATATCGTAGCTCATACGATGTAACATATTATGATATTAATATAGACTTTGATATTGAAAAAAAATCAATCGATGGTTTTGTAACAATTAAAGCAAGAGCTCTCAATGATATTGACAGCCTACAAGTAGATTTAGCTAAAAATTTAAATATTAATAAAATTACTCATCAAAATAGTTCTGTTGAATATACTCGAGAAGAAGATGCTGTGATGGTAGCCTTTAATCAAACTATAGACAAAGATCAATTATTTGATTTTACAGTTCATTATAGCGGAATACCTCAAAGTGCTGATAACCCACCTTGGTCTGGAGGATTTACGTGGTCTAAAGACAAGAATGATAGAGACTGGGTAGCGGTTTCTTGTGAAGGTGAAGGCGCAAGAATTTGGTGGCCCAATAAAGATCATATTACTGAAGAGCCTGATAGTGTTAGAATGGCTTTCACCGTACCTTCAGATTTAATGAGTGTTGCCAATGGTCAATTAAGAAGCGTCATAGAAAAAGAAAATAATAAAACTACATATGAATGGTTTGTTGGCAATCCGATTAATAATTACAATATCTCTGTTCAAATCGGAAACTATGTTGCTGTTCAAGATACATTTATAAAAGAAAACACAATACATTATATGAATCATTATGTATTAGACTATAATCAAGAAGTTGCACAAAACTACTTTCCACAATCAAAAGAAGTTCTTCGCTTCTATGAAAAATATTTTGGAGACTACCAATGGTGGGATGATGGATATAAACTAATTGAAGCTCCATATTTAGGAATGGAGCACCAGTCAGCTGTAACCTACGGAAACGGCTTTAGTATCTATAATGGGGTTAGAAGCAGCAGCTGGGCAATGTACGGAGTAATTGACCCACTCATCATACATGAGAGTGGACATGAATGGTTTGGTAATAGCGTAACAGCAATCGACCCAACACATATTTGGATTCATGAAGGATTACAAGTCTATTCTGAAGCATTATACTTTGAAGATAAATTCAATAGCTATCCAGTAAGCATTGATTACCTAAAGAGTATTAAATCAAGGATTCAAAATAAAATACCTATTGTAGGTCCAGAAGATGAAAATTATTGGGCTTTAAATGGCGATACTTATATGAAAGGTGCTTGGGTAATGCATACCTTGAGGAGTGCTATAAATGATGACCCTACTTGGTTTGCAATACTAAAAGAATTCATGGTTGAGAATGCAAAAAGTCATGTTAGCACAGAAGATTTCTTTGATAAAGTTAAACAGAAAACTGGTGCTGACTATTCATACTTTTCAGAACAATATTTTTATAGCCCGAATCAACCTGAACTAGAATATTATGAAACAGATTCTAGCTTTTATTACAGATGGAACAATGTTAATGACAATTTTATTATGCCAATGAGTATATTAGTTAATGGAGTCGAAAAAAGAGTTTTACCTAATCAAGAATTTCAATCCTTTGATATACTACAACATTCAACTATTGAAGTGATGGACTGGAAATTTTATGTTAAACCAATAGATTACATTAAGTGAATGTTAAGAAAAAGTTAGAAATAGTATGGCATGATGCCACGATAAATAGTAATAATAGAAATAAATTATTGGACCAAACGCCTTTTATACTCTGGTTTACAGGTCTTAGTGCTAGCGGGAAATCAACCTTAGCAAATATTGTAGAAAAAAAATTATTTCAAATGAACTACAAAACATACTTATTAGATGGTGACAATGTAAGGCATGGATTAAACAAGGATTTAGGGTTCAACGAAGAAAGTAGAATTGAAAATATTAGAAGAATAGGTGAGGTTTCTAAGTTATTTTTAGATTCAGGAATAATTGTGCTCACAGCTTTCATTTCTCCTTTTAAGTCTGATCGTAATTTGGCAAGGTCACTAGTTGAAAAAGGGAAGTTTATAGAAATTTTTATTGATGCATCTCTTGAAACTTGCGAAAAAAGAGATCCAAAAGGTATGTATCTAAAAGCTAGGAGTGGTGAAATATCTAATTTTACAGGTATTAGCTCTCCATATGAATCTCCTGAAAATCCAGAACTTCATATTATAAACAATGAAATAACTCTTGATGATGCATCAAACCAAATTATAGAATACTTAATTGAAAAAAAATATATAAACAGGGAGGATGAATAAATGAAATATTCCATGTTTGTTGGCCGTTGGCAACCGTTACACAAAGGACATCTTTGGCTTATTAACGAAAGATTGAAAGAGGGTAAAAACGTCTGGTTGGCAATTAGAGATGTGAAGCCAGATGAAAATAATCCTTGGACAGCTCAAGAGATTGAAAAAATGGTGCATGAAGGTGAATTAAAAGATTTAATAGCAGATGGTAGAGTAGTTACTTCAATCATACCAGATATTGAATCTGTTAATTATGGAAGAGGCGTTGGTTATGAAATAATAGAACATATACCACCAAGCGAAATTGGCGAAATATCAGCAACTTTCATTAGAGAGCAAATGAGAAAAGACGGGGAACTTTAAAACAATCAATTATATTTCAACAGATCAAATTGGTGAAGTTTCTGTAAGTAAAATCAGGTTAGCATTCTTTAATAAGTAGTTTTTCTATTTCCTCTACTGTAGTTGTAGCAGTGCCAGATTTTCCCACAACAATAGCTGCTGCCGCATTAGCAATTTTTACTGACAACTCTATGTCTTTTGTCTTAGCATATACAACAGATAAGACAGCAATTACTGTATCTCCAGCTCCTGTAACATCCGGACTCTTCACGGGATGCGCTTTAACATGTTTAACAAAATTATCTTGTCCAACAATTGTGATACCTTGGTCTCCCTTTTTTGTAACTATATAATCAAAATTGTTTTTTGCAATCAGTTCATCACAAGCATCTACAATTGATTGATTGTTTTTGACTTCAATCTTACTGGCCTTCTGTAGCTCGGTAAGATTCGGAGTAATAATTTTAACATTGTTATATTGAGAAAAATCATCTTTTTTAGGATCTACTATTAAAATATCTATATCCAAACTTATATTATTTGCTGCACCTTTATTGTAGTCTGATACTATGCAAGCATCGTAATTATGTAGGTTGTCATCTGAAATTTGAGGATTCCAGTCTAATATTTTTTCTGTATCAAGTCGCACAACTTGTTTCCCGTCTGAATAGATTCTTTGTTTTAATGTAGTAGGATGATTTTTAATAATATCTATACCATCTACATTTATACCCTCATTTTTTAAAGTTGAAATTAATTTTTCTCCCCAAGCATCATTTCCAATAGTTCCTAAGCATACTACATTAGCTCCTATTGCACGTAAATTCATAGCTACATTTCCTGCACCTCCCGGTATCGAGTATTCTTCTTTTGGTATTACTACAGGAACCGGTGCTTCTGGAGACATTCTATTAGATGTGCCTATCACATAGTGATCTATCATAAAATCTCCAACTAATAAAATGGTTATATCTGAAAAATCTAACCTCATATTGCTTTACCTTGGTTTGCTACGATCTCTTGCTTCACCTTTAGCTCTTCTTTATCAATTAAATATTCTTTATATATAACATTTAAGTGTTTATCTAATGTATAAACTAATGGAACTCCAGTTGGAATATTGACAGATATAATTTCTTTATCTGATAGATTATCTAGCATTTTAACAATAGCTCTTAATGAATTACTATGTGCCACAATTAGGCAGTCCCCTTTCACCGCACTAATATGACTAACATATTCTTTCCAAAAAGGATTTAATCTATCAATAACATTCTTTAAGCTTTCTCCGACGGGAAGTTTGCCTTCAATATCTTTAAATTTATCATTAAACCTTGGATGACGTTCATCATTGTCATCTAACAATGGTGGTGGTATATCATAACTTCTTCGCCATATATGTACTTGCTCTTCTCCATATTTTGTAGCCGTTTCAGACTTATTCAGTCCTTGCAAAGCTCCATAGTGTTTCTCATTTAAACGCCAATCATATTGAATATTTTTTTTTGGAAAATTTATAATATCAGTGACAATATCTGTAGTTTCAGTAGCTCTTCTTAATAATGATGTGTAAACGCTTTTTATTTCAATATTAGCTTTCAGTACTTGCTCTGCAGAAAAAGTAGCCTCTTGGATTCCGGTTGAAGTCAAAGATACATCTTTCCATCCCGTAAACCTATTTTCAAGATTCCATTGACTCTCGCCATGACGGAGAAGGATTAATTTCATTATTACTGATTGTTGTTATTATCAACTATAGCCAGTATGGCTACAAGATTTGCCAAAACGCTTAATATGTCAGCAGTAAATGTTGCTGTATCAAACTCAGATGGGTTTAGATCTAAAGGAACAACAATTGTATCACCTGCATAAATCTTTTTGCCAACAAAATAGAGTCTACGTGTTTTTTCTATATTACCATTTGCTCTTTTGATATAAACACTTCCTTTCAGAGTGTCTGGTTTATATCCTCCAGAACGGTTAATATACTCTGGTAATCTTGTTCCTGAGTCAAATGTAAGTAGACCCGGGTTATATACATTTCCTTCTATTCGAACAACATTTTCAAAAGGCGAAGCGATAATTACTGAATTAATCCCTATTACAAAATCTAGAGTAGCATTATTTACAGTTTCTTCACCGGTGATTATCTCCCCGTTATTATCAATATAAGTAAATTCTTGTTCTATAATAATATTCTTTTCGGAACCTAAATTTGTTAAACCTCCAGCTAAGTCTAAAGCGTTTTTTATTGTTAGATTATTAGAGTGGAGAGCATAAGTACCAGGCTTATGTACTTCACCTTCGACACGATAAGTAAAGGAGTGTTTATAATTAGTATTTTCATAAACAAATATCTTATCGTCTACCTCTAGTTTAAACTGCCCCGCATCTTCATATCGTATATTTATTTCTTCGCTATAAAATTGATTGGCATCTTTACGCAATACTACAATGGGATCGATAATCGTTTTTTTATATATAGGGTCATCAAAACCTCCTGCGATATCTAAAATATTTAGTAATGTAGAATTAATAGCTGAAAATACTCCTGGATTTTTTACGTGCCCAAGAACTTGTACTTTTGAATCAACGTTACCTATAGACAATACATTTACAGAGTCGCCATTATTTAAAGTTATTAACTTTTCATTGTTAAAATTTATATTCATACTAGATTTGGCATTATCATCAGAAGATCTTTGATCTACGGGTATAATTTTATCTAGAATAAGATTGGATGATGCATTGCTAGTAAATCCAGAAGCATAATTTATTAAATCTGTTAATGTATCATTATTCAATAATTCATAAAAAGAAGGTCTATTTACTGCACCTGATATAGAAACACGCTTTTTAATAGTTGGGACATGTATTATATCGCCATCAATTAGCTTAACACTAGAAAAGGTATTTTTCCCGTTCATAAAAAAAGAGTAAAAATCTACCTTCGCAATTATTGTATCATTTCGGATTAATTGAACTTCTCTCAAAGAACCCTTATCATTTACTCCTCCTGCTTGAACGATAGCTGAGAAAATATCGGAAAAAGGATGTACGAGATTAATACCTGGATTTTCAATATGTCCAGAGAAATAAATGTTTATAGATTTTAACTTCCCAAGCTCTAACATTAGCGTAGTTGGGTTAGCTTCATCTTTCAAAGTTGAATAAATTCGAGAAAGCTCTTCTGTTAATACCAGCTCTGCTGATTCAAGGGTTTTATTGGATAAATTTATAAATCCAATATTCTCATAGTATATCATTCCATCTTTGTTAATAGTCATATTTTTTCTAGAATTATTTTCACCCCATAATGATATAATAATTTCATCTCCTGGGCCTAATTTGTAATCAGCTGGAGTAGGTATATTATCAAAAAATGAGATATCTTTTCTCAGATAATTATATCCAAAATAATCTCCTGTAGCAATTGCAGCAGCAGCTGATGTAATTGATACCGGGCTTGATGTATTTGATGCTGCAGGAACACTTTCTGGAATACTTGCTTTTGTATTAGCTTGTAATTCTGCCTTAACTGCATCTAACTGTTGATTGCTAAGTGTATTGATATCGCTCATTGATACTTGAGCAAAAACTGTACTTAAAAAAAGTATAAAAATAATGTATATGTTTTTCATGTTTTAAATTTAGTTTTAAATAGCTTGTTTACAAATAGATTATATGGATAGCCATCTATCATTTTTTAATGTCCACTTAATCGTTTTTTCTAGTCTATCAAATGCAGAGTGAGGTGTCCAACCCATATTAGCCATTTTTGATCCATCTAATGCATAACGTAAATCATGTCCTGGTCTTTGTGAGTGAAAATCAACCATTTTATGGTGTAGTTCCTTATTTTGTGTCTTAGCAATAAATTGTGCTAAAGCAAGATTATCTATTTCATCTTTTCCGACAATATTAAATTTTTGGCATTTTGCTCCAGTTTCATCGGCAGTCATAGCAGATATGTCATACTTATACAAAAATAATAGTGCGTCTGCTACATCTTCTGCATGAATATAGTGCCTAGAACCCGCAATAGTTTTTTTTGAGTTTGCATGAACAGTTACTACTTCACCATCTCTAACTTTTTTGATAACCATTGGGATATATTTTTCAGGATTTTGCCTCTCACCAAATACATTCATAGTATGTGTTATTAATGATGGCAATCCATAAGTATTTTCAAAAGCTACTACTAGTTCTTCAGCTCCTGCCTTTGTTGCTGAATATGGATTGGTAGAATTGTATCTATCGTTTTCTTTGTAGTTTATACCAGCTGGTGCTGGACCAAAAATTTCATCAGTGCTAAAATATGCGAATCTTTCTAAATGGTCTAATTTTCTAGCATAATCTAATATGTGAGCTGTGCCTACTACATTATCCATTACAAATTCTAAAGGATAAATAATAGATCTATCAACATGAGAACCTGCAGCAAGATGACTGATATAATCTACTTTTCCAATAGTGGTTGTAATCTCTGGATTCAATTCTGCTTTCAAGTCATGGTGAATCACACGCACTCTTTTTTGTTCAGATTCAGGATAGGCCCTTACAACTTCATTTAATCTATTTAGATTTCCGCTAAAATCTAATCGATCTAATGTAATAATTTCCCAGTCTGTAGTAGCTAGAATTTTATCAATGACATGATGAGCAATAAATCCTGCCCCCCCTGTAATAAGAATTCTTTTAGACATTATTTAATACCTAAATCTTTCTTATATATAGGAGTCCAATCTTGAACAGAAACTTGAGGACTCCATTCTAATAGTTCTTTAGCTTTAGAATTATCTGCTAAAGTTTCTCTGGGTTCTATCACAGGATCAACATTAATGGTTTCGCCGCCCATAAGTTTTGCAATTTCGTTTACGGAAATACTATTGTTAGTACCAATATTAATAGTTTCACCTTTTCCAACACGATTAGATTGCATCGCTAGAATATTTGCATTCACAATATCTCCGACATACACAAAATCACGCCTTTGCTCGCCGTCACCTCTTATAGTAAGCGCCTGATTATTTAATCTTTGTTTTGCAAAAACACACATAACTAGTGCATATGCTCCGTCTAAATTTTGCCTTTCTCCAAACACATTAAAATACCGAAGGGAAACTGTTTCTATATCATACACTTGTGCAAACATTTTGCAGCACACTTCCCCATAGTATTTTTGCATCCCATATGGAGATAATGGGTTAATTGGATCAGATTCTTTTGAAGGAAGTTTTGTAGTATTCCCATATGCAGAAGAAGATGCGCTGTATACAAATCTTTTTACTTTTGCATCATTGGCGCACTTTAACATATTTATAGTTCCTATGGTATTATTGTTTTCAAAAAATACTGGATTTTCTATAGACTCTTGAACGCGAGCATGAGCTGCAAAATGAAAAAGGCCATCTGCATCTTTCATAATATCTATAAACCTACTTTCTAATGTTGAATCAGAAATATCCATATTATAATAAGTTGCTTTTTCATTACAATTTTCTTTTTTCCCAGTTGAAAAATTATCAATTACTTTTACAGTATGATCTTCTTTAATTAAGCGATCTACCAAGTTACTACCAATAAAACCTGCTCCACCTGTTACAATATAATTCATACTTTATTTTTACCCTTTGATTGCCTGAATAATTTTATCTACTTCTTTTTGGATAAGATAAGGATGCATCGGTAAACTTACAATTGTTTGTGATAACTTTTCAGACACAGGGAAATCTCCCTTTCTATATCCTAAATAACTAAACCCCTTCATTAAATGAATAGGGTATTTATAATATATAACATTGGGGATACTATTCTGCTTCAGCTTAGTAACTAATTCTTCTCTCTTTGTATGAGACCCTAAAGTAATGGAGAATAACGCATGCGATGAATGATAATTTTCTGGTATATATTGAGCATTATTTAAATATTTTCTATAATAATTATTTACTTGATTGCGCCTTTCTAATTCGTCATCAAAAATTGTAAGCTTTTCTAGTAACACTGCTGCCTGAATACTATCGAGTCGTCCATTGAGTCCAATCACTTCACTATTATATTTATCTGAACTTGTGCCGTGGATACGAATTGCTTTACATCGCTCTGCTAAATCGTCATTATTGGTAAAAATAGCTCCTCCATCTCCATAACATCCCAATGGTTTTGCTGGATAAAATGAGGTCGCCGCAACATCTCCGAATGTTCCCACCTTCTTATCTCCAACAGATCCACCAAAGCTTTGCGCAGCATCTTCAATCACCTTTAAATCATATTTTTTGGCGATAGCATCAATAAGACGATAGCGCGCTGGCACTCCAAACAAATCTACGGGAATAATTGCTTTAGGATTCAGTTTCCCCTCTTTGATAGTATCTTGAATAGCAATTTCAAGCTTATCACAATCAATATTGAACATAGAATCATAAACATCAACAAAAACTGGGGTTGCTCCCAATAGGACTATTACTTCTGCAGTAGCAACATAAGTAAACGGAGTAGTAAATACAGCGTCTCCAGGTCCTACTCCCCATGCCATTAAAGGAATTAACAATGCATCTGTTCCAGATGAACATGAAATTGCATGTTTTACTCCACAATAATCTGCTAATTTTTCTTCTAATTCATACACCTCAGGGCCCATGATATAAGCACCATGATCTAGGATAGCGTTTAATCTCTTTTCAAGAGGTTTACGAATTCGATTTTGTTGTGTTCCTAAGTCTAAAAATTTCATTTTAATTACTATAAAATAAACAAAATTATTTATTTGAACGTAAAAAAAAATTATTATTTTAAAAAGAACTATCATTGAAATGAAATAACTATTTGTATAATTTAAAACATGTTTAATTTTTTAAAAAATATTGTATTCCAAAAAATCATTATCACAGCACTGTGCTTCATAACCATAGGGTTTGGTCAAGAAAAAACTTATAAGCTGGAAATATTTTCTAACCCTATCGATACTGACTATTGGTGGCTAACAAGAAATAATAACGGTAAATATATAAATAATAATACAATTGACTTCGAATGGGAGATAAATAACCCAACTACTAATTATCAAATAACATTGTCAAATGCATTTTCAAAAGATCAAAAAATTTTGCTTGGAGAATCTTTTGTAAAACATAATTTTTCTGACAATACATTTTTAAAAGCAGGAAAGTACTATAGGGATTTTAGCTTATATTTAAACGACAATCTTAGCTCTGGATCTATGTTAGTTAGTAATAATGCGCAACCTCTACCTAAAATTGGATTTGCTGGATCATTTTCAATAAAAAAAATGGATAATATTTCTTTTGATTGGGGTGTCGCACATGGTTGGTTCAAAAAAAATCAATATTATACTGATCCCCCTTTTTTACATGAAAAATTTATCTATTTAAATATTATAAGGCAAAATATGCATCAATTTAGTATAGGCTTTGTCCATGAAGCAGTGTGGGCTGGTACTACAATAGACACCGGTTACAATTATAACCCAGGTAACCAGCCAGATTCATTTAAAGATTTTTTGAAAGTTTTTATATCTGCAGATGGACCGTTAAGAGAGGGAGAGACTCACGCAAATGCTTTGGGAAGTCATATTGGAATCTGGGACTTTATTTATACCAAAAAAAATGCTGATAAAACATTAAAATTATATTATCAACATTATTTCGAAGATACTAGCAGTTTAAGATTCCAAAATAAAACAGATGGACTCTGGGGATTAGAATTAACAAACTATATACCAAAAATCAATTTATTGCTTGAATACCTTGATACTTCACATTGTTGCATTAATCCTCCATATCAAAAAGATATATATTATTGGAATTATCAATATAATGATGGGTGGAAGTATAAAGATATGATTATTGGTAACCCATTTGTGAATAGCTCTCAATTTCTCGAGTTAACCAGACTAGTTCATTTTGGTATGACTAGTACAATAGGTATGAATACAATTACACTCAAAGCCTCAAGAAGAACAAATATAAACGATATTATTAAATATAAAATATCATTCGACAGAGAAATTAATAAAACAAATCTTTATATATTCGTTGTTGGCAATGAATACGACCATTCATTTGGTTTCGGCGCTTCTTATCTAATAAAAAATTAACAAAATCACTACATTCATCTATTAAACAAGTTTTATTATATAATCTTGCTAGAAATACGTGAATTTTATTGAGATAGCAATTAGTAGTTGCTGTTCTAACGTAAATGGCCCAAATTTACGTAGAGTACATAGCTTGTACTCTTAAGTTAATATATTAATATATGAAGATAACCGAGAAAAAGGAGTTAACTATGAATCGAACGATTCTTGGTGCGCTATTTGGAATTGTAATGATTTCTAGCGCTCTCTTTGGTCAAGGCACCGTGTCTGGAACTGTTACAGATGCAGACGGAGATGCCTTACCAGGAGCAAATGTTGTAGTTGAAGGAACTGCATTGGGTGCAGCTGCTACGCTTAGCGGGTCTTACTCAGTAAGTGTTCCTAATGGTACATACACAGTAACTGCTAGTGTAGTGGGTTATACATCAGAAAGTACAACTGTAAAGGTTTCAGATTCTAACGCGTCTGCAAGCTTTTCTTTAGCATCATCTTCCGTCGCGTTAGGCGGAGTTGAAGTACTAGCTGATCGTGTAGACAATACCTCCGCAATCCCTTATGATGACTATACCAAAGCTGACATTGATTTCAGATTAGGTGGTCGTGGATTGCCAAAAGCATTATCAACCCTACCAAACGTTTACGTTGAAAATGGTGGTGGTTGGGACGATGAAAATGTATATGTTCGTGGTTTTGACGATCGTTATACATCTTATCTGATTAATGGTATCCCTATGAATGACATGGAAAATGGTAATTTATACTTCTCTAACTGGAGTGTATTAGCTGATGTTGCATCAGTAGTACAAGTTCAAAGAGGAGCAGGATCTGTTAATCTTGCAACACCTAGTTTAGGTGGTGTGGTAAACTTTATGAGTATGCCAGCATCTTCTGAGCCAAGTGTTGTATTTAAACAAGAAGCAGGACAACATTCTTACTCAAAAACTGGTATTACTATTAACACCGGTCTATTGATGGATGGTAAACTTGCAATAGTGGCATCAGCGTCTAAAAGAACTGCTGACAAACTATTCGCAAGAGGTACCTATACAGAAGCATATTCGTATTATTTCAATACGTCTTATGCCTTTAATGGGGATAATCGTCTTGAATTTGTTGCACTTGGATCACCTCAGATTCATGGACAAAGTTTTTGGAACAATCGTGTTTCAAACTACAGTCATGAACTAGCCCGCGATATGGGTGTTGCAGAGGAAGATTTAAGAACTGAATACGGAATGGATTTTAACCCTAGAGCAGATTATCTAGATATAGCTTTTTATGGTCAAAAAGCTACTGCTAGTTGGTTACCATTTGACGGCTGGAACAATCGTTCAGCTGACATGTATTCAAGTACATTAATTAATGAAAGAGAAAACTACTTTCACAAACCAATTGTACAATTAAACTCATACAACAAGCTAAATGACACAATGACTTTAGCTAGTTCACTTTACTTCTCAGGTGGTGAAGGTGGTGGTTCCGGTTCTGCTGGTTCTATCAAATGGGGTAGCGATGGTCACAGAGACTATGATGGTACAATCTTAAGAAACAAAACTGATAATTATGTCGATGGCTATGGCTATCAATCAGCAGGTATCCTAAGAGGAAGTAGAAATAATCAATCCACTATTGGTGTAGTTTCTAAGCTAGACATGGAAGTTAATGACGCTGTGTCAATGACTTTTGGTGTAGATGTTAGAAGCGCAAAAGTTGAGCACTATCGTGAAGTATACAACCTATTAGGTGGTGACTTCTACTATAACTCATCTAACCCAAACTGGTCAGAAGACGCACGTCACAGAACTCTTGGTGACAAGTTATTCTATGACTACACTAATACTGTAGACTGGATAGGTGGTTATGGTCAAGTAAATTATAATGATGGTAATGGTACTAATGGTTTCGCTATGTTTGGAGCAACTTCAGCTAGCTATACTAACCAAGATCATTTCACACTTGATAACAATAAAATCGAAGCGGACGCTGAACTAGGATATCAAATGAAAGTTGGTGGAAGTCGTGCAATGAACGACACATGGCAATTATTCGGTAATGTAAGTTACTCTGCAATGACACCTTCTCTTGATAAACTAATTAATGATTATAACAACACAGTCAATACAGGCTTTGAAAATGAAAAAGCTACATGGTTTGATGTGGGTGCTAGATTTAAATCAGCTAACGGCGAATGGGCCGGTAGTATGAATTATTACTATGCATTATGGTCTGATAGAAATCAAAGTGGTACTTCGGAATCACTTGATGGGACTGAATCATTCTTTAGTATTACTGGATTAAATGAAAAGCACTCTGGGTTTGAATACTCTATTGCTTGGCAACCAATTCCAGTATTGAGACTTGATCTTAGAGGTCATGAAAGTGATTGGAGATTTACTGACGACTTAAATTATTCTTATAATGAAGTCGAAGGTGATGCATCTAGTGAAGAAACATTAAGTCTTTATGTTAAAGACATAATGATTTCTGGTGCACCACAATCACAAACTGTTCTAGTAGTAACTGGTTTCTTCAACAGATTAAAAGTATCTGCTGAAGCTGAATCATTCTCTAAACAGTACCCAAGATGGGGTTATGATGGAGCTATTCAAGACTTAGGCTTCTTATTAGGTGAAGGAAATACTTTTGCTGATGATGCCTATGTTACTGGCAGCACAACCCTAGTAAACTTCGTTAGCAGCTATACAACCGAACTATTAGGCAAAGATGTTACTTTAAGTGCATCTGTGTTTAATGCATTGGATGAATTATATGTTGGTGACTTTGTTGATGCGTATGATGGTTCTGGAGACGTTGCGAATTTAAGAGTTCGTGTCGGTCAACCAAAATCATATAACGTTGGGATTACAATTAATTATTAATCTCATTTTATTATAGATTAGTATTAAATAAAAAACCCTTCAATTTTTTGGAGGGTTTTTTATTGTAGTTTTTTTTGGAGAGCACTCAATTCTGTAAGGAGCGCTTTGTCTGGTATAGAATCTTCTTCTTCTAGTCTGCGAATTTGATCTCTAAGTACTGCAATATCTTTTTTGATAGGCTCACGTTCTAAGGTAGCAATACAATCATTTAAAATAGTAGTTTCATATTCCTTATCAGTCACTTCTATAGCTAAAGACGCAATTAAATTACGTTCCTCTGATGATCCTCCTATTAATTCAAGAATCTGACCTGGATTATATTCTTTGTCGCTATTATCACTTAGAACTTTCAAAATATTATGAAGCAATTTATTCGTAAAGAGTGCTATAGGTATCTTCGTGGCAAACTTTGGAGAGTGTAGCGCTAATTTGATGAGCTCTAATTGTGCTTTATCGGCAGATGAGTTGTAATGAGTAGCTGCTGTAGTGCTTGCATCTTTATCATTTGAGGCATTATATCTTTTTTGTTTAAGCGAACTAAAACGATCAAATATCTCAGCCTCTACCACCCCTAATGCATTGGATAGCTTGCGAATCAAATCATTTCGGATCATTACATCTGGTACTAATTGTATTTCACTAATACATTCATTTAAAAATTTTGATTGGTCTGCAGCGCCTTGGCTTAAAATATCTTTATGTGTAATAATAAAACTAATGGGATGTGCTGCTGTTTTAATCAGTGTTCTGAAATCTTCTTTTGTCGTACTATCTTTTTTGAAAAAATCATCTGGATCATCACCATTTCCTAAATACAACACTCTTGTTTCAATACCATTCTGTAATAAAACATAGCTCGTACGAATAGCAGCATTAATACCTGCATTATCTGAATCATAACACAAAATTACTCTATTAGTATATTTCTTTAGTGCAGTTGCATGCTTACTCGAGAATGCCGTTCCTGATGTAGCAAGAACATTATCAAATCCTTGTTCCACTAGACGTAAAAAATCAGTTTGTCCTTCTACTAGAATAGCAAAATTTTGTTTACGAATATTTGGTAGCGTTTGATAAGACCCATAAAAAATCTTACTTTTTTCGAATAATAATGTTTCAGGTGAGTTTAAATACTTAACATCTTCTTTTTCTGATAAACTTCTACCGCTAAACCCAATAATTTTACCTGATAGGCTAAAGAAAGGAAACATAATACGATTACGAAAACGATCAATAAGCGGCCCTTTTTTTGATTCTGAAAATAAACCAGATTTCTTTAAAATATCATTATCAAACTTTCCTTTTACCTCTTTTAAAAGACTATCCCAACTATCTGGGGCAAATCCAACTCTAAATTTATTAATAATATTGGTGTCAAAATCTCTATCTGTTAAATATGTTTTTGCTTTATTCCCAGATTTAGCTTGTACATTATTTTCAAAATAGATGCATGCTAGTTCATGTATTTCATATAATTGATCATATAAATTATTCTGCTCTTTATCCCCTAACTCTATAATTTCAATACCATATTTTTCAGCCAAAGAACGTATCGCTTCTGGAAAACTAATTTTTTCATATTCGATTAAGAATTGTACCACATTCCCTCCTTGACCTGAACCAAAGTCATACCACATATTTTTATCGGGCGCTACGCTGAAGGAAGGTTTAGTTTCTGATCTAAAAGGACTTAAGCCAAAGTAGTTTTGACCTCTTTTTTTTAAGTCCACATACTGAGAAATGGCATCTAGTATATCTACTTCTTCTAAAACACGATTAATAGTTTCTTGTGCTATTCTTCTCATATAGGCATCGAACTTGACATTGATTGACTAATATAATCTTTGAAAGGGTCCAGTAAAACAAGAATTTGTGATTCGCTATAAAGAATGTTATATATGTTACTAGATATAAAAGTATCAAAAAACCAAATACATACGGTCAATAACACAATTGTTTTTAAACCTCCAAAGAAAAATCCAAAAACTTTGTCTGCCAAAATAAAAGAGGTTGATCCGCGAAATAGGAATAATAATACGCTAGTAATAAATCTGGAGATTATAATAGAGAAAAAGAATATAAACGCTGCAGAAATAAAGAATATCCATCTGGTGCTGATATCTAAAAATGATGATAAGAATACTGTTAAATCAAAATAGAAAGAAAGAGCAAGGAATAACCCTATGCCAATATCTATAAATTCAAATATAGCATCTAACAGTCCTTTTTTAATACCTAAGATAGCATTAAACCCTATTAACAAACAAAAAAGGATATCTATAATCATATTAAGATAATAATTCTTTTAAAAGATTTTGTGCCACCCCTCCATCAATTTTACCGGCACCTTCTTTCATCACCTGAGGCATTACCTTCCCAAAATCTGCCATACTAGATGCCCCAGTTTTTTCAATGAAAGATACTACAATCAATTTGATTTCATCTTCTGTCATCATGGAAGGTAAATAAGTCTCTACAATATTAAGCTCTAAAGTTTCTTTCTCTACAAGATCATTTCTTCCGCCCTGATTGTATAGCTTAATAGATTCTTTATGTTGTTTAGCAGCGGTTTGCAAAACTTTCATTACCTCGCTGTCTTCTAGTGGCTTACCTATTGCAATAGACTTATTTCTACATTTAGAAATTAAAATACGTAAAACACCTAGCTTTGCTTTGTCTTGACTTTTTAAGGCTTCTTTTAAATCATTTTCGATTTGATGTAACATAAATTTATTTTCCCTCATTAATAGTTTTCATCGCCAATAACAACTGATCTTGATTGGATTCAAATCCAATAAATCGTCTGCCTCTTTTTTTTGCTACTGATCCGACACTGCCAATTCCCATAAATGGGTCTAATACCCAATTCAACTTGAAACTACTTGCCTTTATAATCCTATGAATAATTTCATTGTAGTCTAAATGAAACCATAAATTATTTTTAATCTCTTCTGGGTGCGGATTATTAATATTTTTCCCATCTACAATATAATTTTGATTAAAAATATAATCATT
>Ga0209089_10002027_pt1 | contig 18183 bp, 18 predicted proteins | sample ArcticOcean_MG_C_FD_187431 | JGI IMG/M metagenome (GOLD analysis project Ga0209089, IMG submission 187431) | Marine microbial communities from western Arctic Ocean - ArcticOcean_MG_CB2_150 (SPAdes) (version 2) | ecosystem: Environmental > Aquatic > Marine > Oceanic | place: Arctic Ocean: Canada... | reverse complement strand
AATGTGGTTGGAATTGTTAACACCAAAATACTTGAAAACAACATCAAGAGAGTGAAGCCTGTTGCGCATGTTCGACCCTTAATATTTGAATGCATACACATAGCGCACTACCCTCCCCTTTATTGTGACTACGCACACTAGAATCAGTACTAGATTTTAGTAAAATCAATTGATGTAACGGGAATGAAGCGATATGTGAGAACCTCCTCTCAGTGATAGACGAAAAGCCGAGGTTGGAGAAATGGGACGAATTGGCAGAGGAATTGATTCCGCCGCAAGGTGGCTTCTCAAATGGCGAATAATTCGCGCCCCAGCGCGCTTCATTGCTAACTCAAGATATGCTTACAGTTTCATAACGCGCACAGACAGAGTCAGGACCAATCGATTACGCGACCGTCTTAAGCGTGGAACCGTGCCTAAACACGTCTCAATCATCATGGACGGAAACCGGCGCTTCGCTTGGTCCCAAGACATGGAAAAAGAAATTGGGCACAAACATGGAAAGGACAAACTCAAGGAAGTAATGGACTGGGTGCTAGAATTAGGTATCCCCTACCTCACAGTTTATGCACTTTCAACAGAAAATGTCTCCGACCGTGCCAGCGAAGAACTCAACTCTCTTTACGCGCTATATATTGCTGGCTTTGATGAGATTAGGGCTGACCCGAAAATCCATGAAAGACAAGTGAAAGTTCAGGCTGTTGGCCGCATTGAGTTGTTGCCTGACGAGGTACAAGCGGCGATAAAAAGGGCTGAATCTGATACAGCGGATTATGATAAATTTCTCTTCACTGTCTGTCTTGCTTATGGCGGGCGAGAAGAGATTGTAGATGCTGTGCGTGAAGTTGCTGAAGAGCACGCTAAAGGCGAAATTTCTCTTGAAGATATCAATACTGAAGCAATTTCAAGCCGTCTTTACACCGCAGATCTTCCCGACCCAGATTTGGTGATAAGAACGAGTGGAGAAGAGAGGATTTCCAACTTTTTGTTGTGGCAAATCGCCTACTCAGAATTACATTTCACCGATGTTCACTGGCCTTCTTTCAGCCGTCAAGATTTGTATGAAGCAATTGATTCCTACCAGAAGCGTAAACGCAGATATGGAGGCTAAGCAATGAGTGTAGGCCCATGTCCAACTTGTGGGACTTACCACAACCCAGCATTGACCGTTGATGCTGTAGCAGTACGAGGTTCTGGTGAAGAGAGAGAGGTTCTCTTAATTCGTAGAGGTCAAGAACCGTGGCAAGGCTGCTGGGCTTTCCCTGGAGGATTTGTTGATGTTGGAGAGAGCCCTGAGGATGCAGTGGCGCGCGAATTGTTTGAAGAGTGCAACATTGTTGGCAAAGCAAGTGAAATAATTGCTGTACGAGGAGACCCTCAACGTGACCCACGTGGTCATATTGTCTCAATTTTCTATCGAGTTGAAGTTGATGCAAACTCTGGAGAGCCGCTCGCTGGTGACGACGCTGCCGAGGCAGAATGGGTCAAACTTTCACAAGTTGACCTCAAAAATATGGGTGCCGACCATGCTGAAATTATTCAATTACTCTAACTGATGAAAAATGCAGGGAAAAATCCTATATTTAATAGAGAAACAGCAATGGATATGAGCGAACTTTTCACGATGGATAGGTATTACATACAAACCAAATTTTTGAAAATATTTGGTGGTGCATTTTGGTTCAAAGATAGCAATGACCAAGTTATTGCATACTCAAAGCAAAAGCGATTCAAATTGAAGGAAGATATTGTTCTTTACAATGATGAATCATGTGCTCAACCATTGCTTTCAATCAAAGCTAGAAGCATCATTGATTTTGGTGCTACATATGATATTGTGGATGCAGTTACCGGTGAAAACCTCGGTGCAGCCCAAAGGAAAGGATTCAAGTCAATTATCAAAGATACTTGGAAAATTCTTGATGCGAACGGAAATGAATATGCTGAACTTGTTGAAGATAGTGCTGCAATCCTAAGGAGATTCGTCCCATTTATTCCTGCAAAATATCACTTCAGTGTCCCAAATCAGCACGACATTATGATGCATCAAAGATTTAATCCATTTATCAAAAAGACTGACATATTGATTCCAGAAGGACATCCACTGGACCGCAGAGTAATTGCAGCAGTCGCCCTACTAAATTCAGTGATTGAAGGCAGACAAGGCGGAATCGATTTGATTGCCTAGGCTAATCAATAAGTAACTGAGCATTAATTGGACTACTCAAACAGATGTGAGTAAAGTTTCCTTTTTCCCTCGGGTATATTTGAAAAGATGTACCTCTTCTGAGAAATCATGTCTGACCCTGTTTACAGTCCAGATGGTAAATTCATGTGGACTGGGACTGAATGGATTCCAGCACCCCCAACATCGGAATCAGAACCCCCATCACCTAGTGAACAGGCACTAAATATGCAAGATTCTGTCATCGGTGGCGATGTTGTTCATAGCACGGTCATCAACAATGATGCAACGGCAGTGACCACCGCTGTTATTACCGCTCTTCAGCAACTAGGTATGGTCAGTCAAGCACCAGTTGCTCCACAAGCACCACCCACACCTGAAGTTGAGTTGCCACCTTCGTTCAAAATCGGTGATCATGTTGAATATCACAGCCCGACCAATGAGCGTTGGCTCAACCGATGCACAGTAGTTGGCATCAATGATGACCGCACCTATCGAATTGAGGTGCCAAAGTCATCTCGAGTTGAAACAAAGCATGCGGTTGTCATTGGTTCTGCCCCTGGTACCATCCGCCCTGCAGCACCACCATACAAAATTGGGGACCGTGTATTGGTCAATTGGAAAAATTACGGGACTTACTATCCCGGGAAAATTGCCACTGAGCATAATAATCACACATTCCTGATTCATTTTGACGATGGAGATATTGAGGACCATGTTGAGTGGAGTCGGATTGAACCTATGCAAGAGAGTTCAACTGAAGTTCAACAATACCTTGAAAATGTTGGGGAAAATGAAAATGAATTTGTTGAAGCTTTCCGAGTCTTTGATGTAAATGGCAGTGGAACCATTTCGGCTGCTAAGTTTTTCGAAATCCTCACCGAAATGGGGGATGATCCACTTGAAGTTCAAGAGGTCATGGAGCAATTTACAGAACTTGGAATTAAGTTGGATGACGAATTAGATTACCTTGAATTGGCCAAATACATGGCTAGCACCGATAGTGATAATGAAGAAATTGAATACAAATCCGAGGTGGTCATTCGCGATGCAGAAATCGTAGATGGGTGCCTGAAAGGATATGCTTATGCACATCCAAAACTTGGTGAAGGGCCTGTGAAAACCTCTTCAATTATGGGCATTCAATATGATGAACGGGCAACAGCAAGAGTAGAAACGAGGAATACAATGTATGTAGTTGGACCAACTGGATGGACTACCCCTCCTGCAGATCATCCTTTCAACTCCTCCTATTCTGTCGGAGAACAAATCAAAGTTGAGTGGGAAGAGAGTTGGTGGGATGCCAGTATCATCAATATCGCGGATGATAAATATCTAATTCACTACACCGGATTTGATTCAAGTTGGGATGAGTTAGTCACCACTGAGCGAATGCATAAAGTTGGTTGAAGAGTGGAATCTGCCCGTATATAGGGCCGCCTATGTCAGGATTCAGGTTCACAAATCACTGAAGAATTTGTTTCAACTCGGTGTAGCAATCGCTCCAACCAACTGCCAAACTATCTCCACGCCGCCGCATCTGTACTGCTTCACGCCAGGCGGCGACCTCATTATTCAGCACTGGACCCTTTACTGTAGTGTCTATTCTAAACAACAAACCCCCACCCAAATGTTGGTCCAAAAATCCTCTTTGAGCCTTGGAAACTAGCAATGTTGGAACCCCTAAACTGACTGCTTCGTGAGCCAAAGTAACCGATTCTGACAGCACCCCATGATACTCGGAAATCTCTTGAGGGAGCCCCCAAGGGTCGTTGATTAACTGGTTTTCAGCAACTGTCGTAACCTCCATTCCTAAGTCGGAAATTAGTGGTTCAGCACTAACCAACTCATCCTTGTCATGCACGCCCCCACCCTTCAAAGACCGGTGTAAAATACGTGGTACTACACCTTCTTCCACATCTCTAATTATACTTGGTTGGGAAAGATAAACATGAGGAAGTTCACCAATCAACTTGTGAACTCTAATGCCGTTGCTATTGCAATCGTCAATAAATCCTCCATCGAGATCTTGCCGCCAATTAGGTGTGATGATAACCTCAGTTGCCGATGATAATGCAATTCCGTGTGCTAGATGATTTACCTCTGTATCTGTGATGTAAATTCGTTGAGGGATTTTGGCTTTTTTGGCGGCGATGAGTTCTAACGCAGCTCCCTTGACAACGATTTTATCTATTGGTTTTCCAGTTAAATTTCGGCGCTTTAGAAGTAATGAAACAGCCCTGATTCGTCTCAATGCCCTTATTTCTCGTTGTATTGGTAATACTCGTCTACCGACAGGACGCTTGACTCTGAGGGTATGGCGGTTAGGTAGAGGTGAAGAGTTACTGTCAATCATAGCATCAATTTCAGCCCTCTTAGTTGCTACGATTATGTCAACGGGACTGCCACTTTGAATGAACTTGTGAAACAGTTGCATGTGGGCAGGATGGTCAAGCACCCAACAGGTCGGACTCTCTCCCATAACTCTCGCTCAGGCTCAAGGACCATCAATAGAACGGTTAATTCCTCACTTCCTCTCGCAGGTCGCATGGGCAAGGAGCGAATTGAAGTAGAAGGCGGCAAAACATACGGGCCATATTCTTCAGGAGTAAAGGCGAATGGTGTCATTTGGCTAGCCGGTCAAATTGCACCAGAAGATGGAGAAGATATTACATCTCAGACTGCAGCGAGCCTTGAGAAAATTGATGCGCTGCTCGCTGCTGCTGGTATCAGCAAGGATGAAGTCTGTTTTGTTCAAGTTTTACTTGATGATATTAATGACTTCGCGGCGATGAATGATGTCTATTCAGAATGGCTTGAGGGTGTTGAAATCCCACCAGCGCGCGCCGCATTTGAAGCGGGTGCGCTGCCACGAGAGGCAAAAGTGGAAATCGTTGTTCAAGCGATTGACAATTCCTGCTGTTGACATTTGGTAGTGGCGCTTTTAGAGAAGTGGCGGCTCGCCCAATTCAATGGAGTCAGTAGAGTGGCCGGCTGGTTTGGACGTTGAGAAGGCTTCTGCCGCCTTCAAAGCATACGATATTCGCGGCATCGCTGGCGACCCACTTAGCACCGACTTCGCTTATCGCCTTGGCCGCACGCTCGCTACTTTCCTAGATTGTAATTCAATTGCAGTAGCCCGCGATATTCGAGAATCCGGCCCCGAACTTCACGCCTCTTTCGTCAATGGCCTCAATGATTCGGGAGTTGATGTTCACGACCTAGGCATCATGCCGACAGGTGCGCTTTACCATGCAACTGTCACCCTACCTGTTGACGGCGGAGTGGTGATTACAGCCAGCCATAATCCACCAGAATACAACGGCTTCAAAATGTGTCGCGGCTCAGCCGCAATGGCTGGCGACGAATTACAAGATTTACTGCAAGTTTTCCTTGCTGGTAATTTCAAAACAGGTGCAGGAAAACACATCATCATTGATGATTTCAAGCATCAATATTATGCCGATATTATCACTTCAACCGGACTCCCCGGCCGCCCCGTCAAAGTCGTGGTAGATTCGGGAAACGCAGTACCCGGACCCTTCATGCAAGACATTCTCAAGATTTTACAGGCCGATGACACCTGCATTTTATGCGAGTGGGACAACTCATTCCCAATCCATCCGCCCGACCCAACACGCCCCTCAAACATGGAGTTACTCGGACAAACTGTGCGAGAAGTTGGTGCAGAATTTGGCATCGGAGTTGATGGTGACGGAGACCGAATGGGGATGGTTGATGAGCAAGGAAATTTCATCCATCCTGACCGTTTACTTGCTTTGTTCGCCGCCGACATCCTCTCTCGCGTAAGTGAGGATGCTTCCGATGCGGCGCGGACAGTATTTTATGATGTGAAATGTTCAATCGCCTTGGAGGAAACAATCGCTGACAACGGCGGAATTCCTACAATGATGAGAACCGGACATTCGTTCCAAAAACTGGCTCTGAAAAACTCTCCGGAAACTCCACTCGCTGGCGAAATGAGCGGCCATTTCTTCTTCAATGACAAGTGGCCTGGATTTGACGATACGCTGTACTGCACTGCAAGAATGCTTGAATTGGTTGGGCGCGACCCATCCCCTGAAAATGGTGGTATCACTTTCTCAGAAAGGCTCTCAGTTATCCCAACTTACCCTAGTACGGGAGAAGCAAAAGTTCCGCTGACTGGTGCGCGTGAAGAGACCATGGAGTTAGTTCAAAACGCCTTTTCCGACTTCGAGATGGTGACCGTAGATGGGGTCCGAATCCGGGTATCTGGTGGCAGTGGAGAATCCGCTTGGAAAGGCTGGTTCTTGTGTCGCCCATCCAATACCGAGCCGATTTTGGTGATGCGGGCTGAGGCTACAACTGAGACAGGCTTGGCTGAAATTCGCCAACTAGTCGCTAAGCGTATTGGCGGCCATATTGACTTGAAAAAGTTCGATGAATCCTAAGCCCAAGGATCATCATCTGATGAATCATCCTTTGAGTCACTTTGTTCATCAACTTCAGATTCATCACTACTTTCAAGAAGTGACATCGCCAAATTTGTATTCATCGAATCCATCACTGATTCATCGTCGCTTTGCAATGGCTCACTAGGTGGTTCGGGAGCGGCAAGAATCTGTACAGGGGCACTGGTTGACAAAGTATTGTCCACTGTTGGCGGTGGTGGTGCAACATAACTCGTTGTCAAAGGTGCTTGCTCATCAGTAGCCATAACCATGTCAGCACCTTCTGGTGGTGGTGGTGGAGCGGTTCCATGCTCTTGCCACGAGCGGGAAATCTCAGCCGCTCTGCTGGTTCTATCCCCATCATCTTCACTTTCTTCTTCATCTTCATACTCATCATATTCGTCTTGCTGCCGGAATTTGAGAATAATGATTACAAATACCATTACAAACATCATCGCAATCAAAGCACCAAGGCCAATCCCTGCTGCTAAACCACCATCTGGTGCTGCAGAATTAGATGCATCTGGCATATGTGATTTATTCCACCTAGCCGGGTCAGCAGGGAATAAGTCTGCACCTTGGGATGTATTCCATGGATTTGGTGCTAGAGTGTCCATTGGGTCTGACCAACCATCGGTATCAGTGTCAGGGCACCCAAGTCTGTCATGTTCAGAGTCGCCACGGATTGTAGGGCAGTCATCGCCATTCAGTCCACCTGGTTCATCGCCAAATCCATCGCGGTCAGTATCACGCCATTGGGTTGAATCATCCTTGAAAATATCGTAATCGTCTGACCAGCCATCTCCATCGCTATCTAAGCAACCAAATCGGTCTTGCCATGAATCACCAGCCTCTTCAGGACAATCGTCCCATGGTTCTGCACCATTTGTCGCATTCTCATCTTCCCAGCCATCAGCATCCCAATCAAGTGGGTGTTTGTCTGAGTTTGTACCTCCGGGGATGAACTCTCCTGGCCAGTGTGGTTTGCGGGATTCATTCCAATGTGGATTGGCCCAATTATCTCCCTGACCATCCATATCACTGTCTGACCACTGTGACCAATCTGAGGGAAATGCATCACCCTCATCCGAAGTAGCATCGCCATCAACATCAGGACATCCAAGCCGGTCCCGCCAAGAATCACCCCACACCTCAGGGCAGGAATCACCGTTGTTTCCACTCAAATTATCGCCATAACCATCCTCATCCTCGTCAGTTTGTTGAGTTTCATCCAGTGGGAATGTATCGGGATTGTTTCCATCTTGATCATCACCCCAGCCATCACCATCTTGGTCTTGATATTGAGTTTCGTCAAATGGCAAGTAATCGCTTTGAGTTGAACCTGCAGAATGGTTATCCCCCCAACCATCTCCATCTGTATCTAGATGTTGAGTTGGATTGTTGATGAAATCATCAGTCACATCTGACCAACCATCACCATCGGTATCAGGACAACCTGGGTTGTCAAATGTGTCTACCCCCGGAAGTGTTGGACAATAATCCATATTGACTGCTCCAAACACATATCCTCCAAAACCAAGACTTTGGTATGTTGGCGTCAATGCCTCATCATCCCAATTATCGCCGAATTGGTCGCCATCACTGTCATTCCATTGAGTTGGTTCAGTTGGGAAGGCATCTCTAACATTAGACCAGCCATCACTATCACTATCTACACAGCCTAGAAGATCAATTGTTGAAGTCCCATGAATTGTAGTGCAGTTATCAGCAGCAAATCCATCAGGATTGTCACCATATCCATCGCCATCTTGGTCCCGCCATTGAGTTGGCTCGGAAGGATGTGAATCATCAACATCGGCGTAACCATCACCATCTGCATCCGGGCAACCAATGTAAGGGGAAACGGTTGCATTACCCCAAACTGTCGGGCAATCATCGTCCTCGTTAGCAACTCGGTCATCGTCATCATCTTCGATGAGTCCTTTCCAAACAAAGACATCAAAATCACCGGCACTAACAATGTCATCTGAACCAAATTCTGCCGGCCCACTTGCTGTTCCTTTGAATCTACCAGCAGTAATAGTCACATTTTGTGAATCAACTGCAATTGCCCATGCGCGGTCGCCACCACTAGGTCCACCAGCGACAAAGACATCTTCCCACTCACCAGTCGCTGCTGAGGAAACCGCTACGAAAGCATCAGAAGCGCCGCTTGTGTTTGCCATCCTAGTTGTTGCAGAATTCTCAAAAGTCGTCATCCCAGCAATTTGCCCAGCAGTAAACACAGCAGTTTCATCTGTTGAAAGCGCAATTGAGAATCCCATATCGTCTGATGAACCGCCACCTTTCTTGGCCCAAGCCCAAGACCCTCCAACGTCAATTTTCCCAGCCCAAACATCTGTGCCTCCAGAGTTTGCAGTTAAGCGGTCATTACCATAGCTTGCCAGCACACCATCAAATTCACCAACCGCATAAACTGAGTCTTGCGAATCAACAACCAAATTGCGTAGAACATCTTGACCAGTTCCACCACCTGAATTGGTCCATATCACGCTACCACCATCATCAACAAGCATCACCCAAACATCTTGGGAACCTCCACTTGAGGAAATGGTTGCTCCACCAGGGAAATCTACTGTACCAGCGAAATTTCCGGCAATATACCAGTAGTTTCCAGTTGGGGATGGAGCAATTGCAGTCGCCGTATCAAATTGGGAATCTCCACCCCAAGCTGCTGTTGATGACCATGCACCATTTGATTCTAAGAAACCAAGCCATACATCTGAAGTGCCTTGGGTACTCTCATAATACCATTCACCCTGAGAATCTGTGTGAGCCCAAAGCTTACCGGTATAGGAGCCTGAAACTGAAATTGAGTTATTAAAAAATTTGATGTCTGTTGGCATGACTTGTCCCATTTGTTCTTCATAAGTCCATGTATTCTGGTCTAAAATTTCGATTTTCTTTGATGTTTCAGCCCAGATGAAGTTTCCATTGCTATCCAACTGAGTGATGAAAATATCATAATTTGATTGAGTATGTGCTGAAAGCGTGATAGAGCCAAGGGTCACCGAAGGACTATTGGTTGACTGAGCATCCATGAATGGCCCTGTAACATACACATTGCCTTGGGGGTCAACGTCAATGCCAAGCCCCCAATCTTCGTAACCGCCAGCAATGTGCGAAGCCCAAACCCAATTTCCTGAAGAATCCATTTTTGCTACAAATCCATCAAGACCACCCATGGAGTTGAGTATAGTGTTACCAAAAGTTGCTGAACCAGAGAAAGAGCCAGTGACAAATGAGTTACCTGATGAATCCAATACCATGTCCCAAACCATGTCTGAGCCAGACCCGCCAGCAGGCGTTGCCCAAATGTCGTTGGGTGATGTTTTTTCTGCGAAGTTGAGTTGGAATTGGCGGCTAGAATCTAATTCCGTTTCAACGAAATTATGACTAATTCCTAGTGTCAAGGACAGCAAAGTCACGGCAACAACGACTAGTGCCGACTTACTGCCCATCATATCTCCACGAATACGCTCGCATTTTATTGTCACCCCGTTAGGGGTGTTTTGCTAAATGTACCAAAATTATGGTATTGAACGCTTTGAAATAAATGAGCCATAAGAGATTAGTCCATCATCCATGGCCTTTAATGTTGAACTAACGACTTCATTAAAATCATCCTCAAAAGCACCTAATCCTAATTCGGATAAGGAAAGTCGGCCCGTTCTTTGCAGCAACCGAAATCCCATCATTGCTCGCCCCAACTTTTTACGATTTGACTGCATTATTTGTCGCTCTTCACGGGCCTCAATTATATCAAATCCATTTTCCTCAATTAGGCTCACCCATCCGTCTATTGAGCGATCTGCATCTTGACCAAAAATTGTGTCTATAAATCGGTTCACATTATCATCTAAAAGTGTGGGGTTTGTAACTACTAATTCAGAGTTCATCATTTTTCCATCATCAGACAATATGCGATGCGCTTCCTTCAATATTTGACTAGGATTTCTAGCCACAGAAATTTGAGATTCAGTCAGCAGATGGGTTGCCCAAGCGTCAGTTAGAGGGCAACTATCAAGCGGCGCACACTCAAATTCTAGAGCCTCGCTCTTCCATTCCGTAATGCCAATTCCAATGAGATTGGGGGAAGGGTCTATTCCGGAAATTGTGCATCCAAATTTTGATGATACGATTGACGAAACGGTGCCTGGTCCACATCCAAGATGAACAAGTTGTGAGGAGGATGACACACCACCTCGCTTACACAAGTCAATTGCTAAATTTGAATTTGAAGGGAATGCATCACCAAAATATCGGCGGAACATGGGGATGCTCCTCACCCCATCCATGAATGGTCCGGGAGGCTCAAGCCTCATCAATGTCATGACCGGCTTGCTTTTGTAGAAATTAAAAAACCAATACCGATGAATCATTCATCGGCAATACGCTTTTGTGCCAAATCACAGTATTCTTGACTGATATCAAACAGCAGGTATTTGCGGTTATTTTTCTTTGCAGCGATTCCTGTTGAACCAGAACCTGCAAATGGATCAAGAACAACATCGCCGGTAAAAGTGTACAGTTCTATACAACGACTTGGTAATTCTACTGGGAAAGGTGCAGGATGGCCTACCCGCTTTGCACTCACTGTTGGGAATGTCCAAATTGACTTTGTCAACTCAATAAAATTCTCTTTTCCAATAGTGTCCACCCGACCCTCATCCTTCTCACTTCGAGAGCGAGGCAACTTAAACTCGCCTTTTGAAAATACCAAGATATATTCGTGAACATCTCTCAATGTGGGATTAGAAGCTGATTTCCATGAACCCCATGCGCATGAAACGCCGGCGCTAGCCGCCTTGTTCCAAATGATTTCGCCGCGTGGCAAAAACCCAATTTCAATCATTATCTGATTGATGAAAGATGATAGAGGAATATACGGTTTCCTACCCAAATTGGCTACATTTATGCAAGCTCGCCCTCCAGGCACTAGTACTCGGTAGCATTCATCAAATACCCCTCTCAATAGTTCAAGATACTCACTAAGAGCAAGGTCTGCATCGTAGGTTTTAGAGGCATTATACGGTGGTGAAGTAACCATCAAATGAACCGAATTGTCGGGAACATTTCTCATGTTTCTAGAATCGCCACACACTACACGATTCACTAGTTCATCAGGAAGAACACCAGAATCACCGGTGTCTGACTCCTTTGGCAGGCCTCGATACATCGCTGAACCATAAAATTCGGTGGAGTCGTGGCTTTCTCTTTTTGAAACACCAAATGAAGAGGTCTTAGTTCCCTTTGCCTTACTACCACCTATTCGTGACACTGCGCGCGCGTCGGCTGATTTTTTACTAGCGTCCGCCTTAGTATTTCCATTACGTGGCATCCCAACCCCGCTATGCGCGAGGTTTGCTGTCCGTTCTTATAGAGTTCGCAAAGCAGCGAAATTGATACCTAAATTTAGTTAGATTAAGTCAATTCCAAGACCGTTTCAGTAAAAAGTAAGGGACAAGTCGGCCAAGCAATGGCCTCGCTCCTCAGCCTGAGTGATGCAGACCTTTCTGGGAAGACTGTGCTTGTCAGAGTTGACATCAATTCCCCTCTTAATCCAGTCACTGGGGAATTCCTTGATGATGCAAGGTTGCGGGCAATTTTACCAACCCTAAGGCGCCTTGGCAGTTCAAAAGTGGTCCTTCTCGCTCACCAGAGCCGACCAGGGAAAAATGACTTTACCTCAATGAAAAGACATGCTGAATTGTTGAGTGTTCTACTTGGCAGAAGTATCGGCTTTGTGCCAGATGTTTGTGGGGAGGTCGCTCTAAATGCAATTCAAAACATGGAGAGTGGAGATATGCTCCTCTTAGACAATGTCAGGGGATGGGAAGAAGAGATATCAATGAATGATGCATCTCTTGAAGAATTGTCTCAATCTGAGATAGTGCAAAAACTTGCCAGCGTTGCTGATGCATTTGTCTATGATGCATTCGCTTGTGCTCACCGAAATTCGCCAACAATATGTGGGTTTGGACCTATTCTCCCCTCTTATGTTGGAGTATTAGTTCAGCGAGAGTTAGATGCCCTTGGTGCAGTTGTGGATAATCCACCTAGGCCGCATGTGGTAATTCTTGGTGGAGTAAAAAGTGATGATTCGCTTGATATTGCTGTCAATCTTCTGAACCGCGATGTGGTTGACACCATCATCCCTGTAGGGCTCGTTGGAAATCTGATGTTATGGGCTGCTGGAAATTCCCTAGGATATGAGAATGAAAATTACATTCGTGGAAGTCTTGGAGATGCTTTTGAAAGAACTTGGGAAATGGCTGAGTGGGTGGTTGAGAATCATCTCGACAAACTGATTTTGCCGACTGACTTAGCAATTGAAATTGATTCACAGAGAGTCCCTCTATCTGTTCAAGAACTGCCTACAGAATATCCAATTTATGATATTGGAATTGCAACATTGATGTCAATCAGGCCTGCAATTATGGGTGCAAAATGTGTGCTTTGGAATGGACCTGCATCTTATTTTGAAAAAGCACAATTCGCCTTTGGAACGATTGAAGTTCTAAACACCTGTGTTGAAACTGATGCTTTTGTTATCATAGGTGGCGGCCATACAGGTACTCTGGTAAACCAGCGAGGAGTTGATGAAAAAATTGGCCACAACAGTACAGGTGGCGGCTCATGCCTAACTTTGCTCGCTGGAAAGACGATGCCAGCGATAGAAGCCTTGAGGGCTTCTGCAAAGAAATTCGCATAAATGTGAATCATGTGAGATATTCACGATTTCAATAACGATGAGAGATATGGATCAGTTACCATTCTCCTCGAGGCATTGGTAAACTCATCTAAATTAATGTCAAAATCGTTTTCATAAATCTCAGCCTGAAGTCCCATATCCAATTTGTCTAATCCTGCGACAAATAGGCCTTCAGGTGTTGTCCTATCCTCAAATTCTTGCCATAATTTTTGTAATTCCTCTGACCTAGGATGCCCTGCTAATAATTGTGCAATTGCATTTTCTTCTGCAGCGCGTTTACCACCTTCTGGTTCGGGGTCGTAAGGAGTAAGGTCTCCCACTATAACCTCTGCTAAATCATGAATTAATGCGAGAGTGAGCACCTTTTCTAAATTCAGGTTTTCAGGGCATGTCAAGAGCCCAAGCAGCGCCATCCCCCAACTATGTGAGGCTACTGTTTCTGGATTTTTAATAGGGAATCTAGTCCACCCTGCTCTTACTACCTCCTTTAGCCTAAGGCATTCAAGTAACCTATTTCTCTCTTTGTTGATTGTCGATTCTTCGGCCATGAGATTGGCCAATTCAGATGTATATTTAAGGATTGAAATTTCCAACTATTAATGACACTCACAAGCCAATGCATTAGGGCGTCGACACCCTCGGCCCTACGATGGAGTGGGATATCTCGGCGCTGGAAGGACCTGGGGGTGCAGATTGGAGAGTGCCTCCTGAAGAATTAGCGAATCGGCTTGAACGAGTTAAAACTGCTCTTTTTGATGCTGGAATTGAATCAATGATTGTACACGACCCCGTTGACCTCTATTGGTTGGCGGGGGGCCGTCAGAATGGAATGTTTCTTGTTGGCGCAAAAAACTCATCTATTGATTCTGTTTTCTGGGTACGCCAAAGTCTTGACAGGGCTGTATGGGAATCAGGAGAATCCGAAGCACCGTTTGAATTAGCAGCCCAGCCGCGTGTAAAAAATCTAAATGATGAATTGAAGCGACGGGGATGCACTAGCACACCAGCGATGCAGCATGGTAGATTACCCCACAATCAGGCTAAATTTTACAACGAAGTGCTTGGAGAATCTGAGGATTGTACAAGTTTACTTTGGAATCTTAGGGAAATAAAAAGCCACTGGGAAATAGACCAGATGCGAGCCAGTGGCGAAGTCAACCGCTGGATGTTTGAAGCGATTCTTGATGAAGGCGGAGAAGGAATTTCCGAAATAGAACTCGCCGCCGCCGCTGATTCAGTAAGTAGAGCCGCTGGATTTGGTGGCAATATCATGATGAGGAAATGGCCCATGAACTGTGACAGAGTTGTCATTGCAGCAGGCCATTCTGGCGCTGTGCCAACTTATTTTGATTCTGCGGTCGGTGGCACTGGCCCTCATTCTTTTGCTGGCCTAGGTGCTGGGTTTCACCGCATCAAAGCCGGTGAACCAGTGTTAGTGGACATCGTTCACTGCCACCGTGGTTATGTGTCAGACTGCACTAGAATGTTCAGTGTTGGACCACTTGACCAAGAATGGACGGAGAGGCTTGAGGCCATGAAGGAAATAAGTGACGAGGTTGTAACTGGATTAGCGAGAGGAGAGACTTGCGAAATGGTCTACGAATCTGGAGTCACAATTGCTAGAGAGAGGGGATTTAGTGGGCACTTAATGGGCATGCCTCCTGACCAAGCACGATTCCTCGGACATTCAATTGGACTTCACTTAGACGAAACACCTGTAGTTGCACGAGGCTTTTCAAAACCTCTTCAGATTGGTGGTACCATGGCTATTGAGCCAAAAGTAATCTACACAGATGGAGCGATTGGGGTCGAAGATAGTTGGGTTAGAACTGAAGACGGGATGGAATGTCTAACTGCTGGCGATGCAATTCCTCTTCATCAAGAATGGGATTCTTGAAATTCTCCTCAACGCCGTAGGGTTCATTGAGCACCGAGTTACGCAGTGTATCATGAGCGCCAAACCGTGGTCACCTTCTCATGTTGCGGCACTTGCTTCAGCATACACAGACTTGCGGATTTCTGGCGCAGTGAAACAAGAATTAGTCACTTTGCTAGTTGCCAAACTCAATGATGTTGTACCACGAATGGAGCAAGAAACCCTAAGCCACGATTCTACTAGAAAGACTCTAGATGATCCTATGCGAACTAGACTTGGCTTCAGCCGCACACGAGGATTGATGATTGAGCGAATTGATGCTGTTGATTCGGTTAGCGCGGCTGCAGTCACCGCTGCTTGCGAAGAGTTGGAATTCTATCTCAGAGATGTTTTACGAGCCTGTGAAACCGTGTGCACTAACAATTCAATGGGAACTATCAAGCCGCGTCATCTTGAAGAAGCGCTTTCAAATCTTGGAGTGAGTCTACCAGATGAATCTGAAGATGTTGAATCTACACCAATAATGCAAACTTCCGACCCTTTGGAATCTCTAGTTGGTGGGGGCGCCGGAATCATCACTCCGGCAATACTCCGTCAGATGGCTAGGAAATTTGCCGGTATGAAAGTTGACAATGATGCCTTGGAAGAGTTACTTGAACTGTACTATGATGAAGCGGGGACCATTCAGCATGAAATGAAAAAATCTCTCACCGGTGGAAACCCAGCCGAATTTGTACCTCAATTAGAGAAACTCGATGAATTAGCAAAAATGGGATTCTTGAGTCGTGCCCTCAAGTTAGCTGAAGAGAGAGCAAAGGCCAGTAACTCTCGCTCAATCACTATCGAACATATCCTCAGTATTGACGTTTGAAGGGGCAACAGGGAAAACCAACCACCCTTAGGCGCAGGTTGATGAGTAGTCGTGCACAGAAGGCAGCGCAGCGCCAATTGCTCGATGTTCTCTCATCTTGGGAAGAACCACATGGTAGTGGTACAATTGCTGAAAGTGGTGCACTAAAAGCAATGCAAGCTGATGATGATGGCTCAGTCAGAATCAAAGTAACACCGGCCCGCGCGCACTGTCCTTGTTGTCTTCTTGACTTGATAGATCTGCGAAACGCGTTGCAGAAGAAAAGGAAGATTTCATCTGCTTTCATTGAAGTTGAGGGTATTCCCGATGTGCATCGCTGGACCTCCTCAATCAATGAGTAATTGGGCCGAACACTAGAGTATGAGCGAATTCCTGATTTCAACAATAAAAATGGGGTTTACTGGTGATATTTCTTAGCCGTCGCTGTTAAGAAAGAACCCCCAGCCCCAAGTTTGAGGGAGATGTATGACTCGGGTTCGCGTCCACACCGGCAAAGCCGGTGCAGATATGGAAGATTCATCACTTTCTGGCTTGTCTAAATTAATGTCAGAAAACACCGGAGGCTGGATAGATATTTTCCAGCCTGAGGAGGAGCCCACTCGAGATTTCTTACAACAAAAAATGGGCTTCCATAGGCTAGCAGTTGACGACTGTTTTGAAGAACCTGCAAGCCGAAACTTCGTATACGAAAATCACAAATTCACTACCTTCAAAGCCAGAGATGCAGACCGTGAACTAGATACTGAATATCTCCGCTCATTCTTGCATGATGGTTGGTTAATCACTGTACGGCATGCCCATATGCCTGGTATTGCAGAGTTTAGGAAAAGAATACGCTCCAAGAGTTTCGCTAAAGATGGGATGATGAATACAGAGTATTTACTGTACCAACTTCTTGACTCAGTTGCTGATGATTGGATGAAGGTGTTAAGCCGCCATTCTGATAGACTTGACGAATTGGAAGACCAAGTGTTTGACCCTGGTCAAAAGTTCCCTAATCTTCTTGAAGATTTGCACGAAATAAAAGGCGAACTTCGTGAGATTGCAAAATCAACAACTCCTCTTGACGACGTTATTCAAGGAATGTTACGCTCTACTGATAACTTCGTAACCGAAGAAACCGACCTTTACTATCGCGATTTAGCGGATTTGACTCATTCAATTGTGACCCGTATTGAGAACTACAGTTCTGGTGCCGCATCAACTCGTGATACCTATATTTCTCAAACATCAATGCGGTTGGCTGAATCACAGGCTGAAACAGCCGAAGTCATGAGACTGTTGACGATTATCGCCACCATCATGCTACCGATTACTGCGGTTGCGAGTATTTTTGGGATGAATGTTCAATCCTTTGGGGCTGGAACTGGACCTGTTGATTTGAAAGTCATTCTATCTTTGATGGCTGGAATTGGTGGTGGATTGCTAATGTGGTTATACTTCAAAGGATATATTGGTGGAAAACGCCGTTAACAACGCGGTTTATTCTTCTTCGAATGCAGCCTTCAATTTCTCTTCGTCGCGAGCCCATCTCTTTCTCTGGTGCTGTTCAACCAATTCAAGTTTCGAATTGAGTTTTTTTGCCATGAAACGATAAATTAGAAACAATATTACCACATCAAAAACGATGAATGCAGCCAACAAATTATCCATATTATCAACTCATAGTGGAGGATTTGTCTCAATATCGCATGCGGCATCTGCAACACAAATACATGCTAGAATATATCCATCCTCAATCAAATAATCATCTAGTCCAGGAGGTGGGGGGTCTGGTATTGGAACTTCCCCTTGAATTAATTTCACTAGACAGGTCCCACAATTTCCAGAAGTGCAACCACGAGGGATTTCAATTCCTGCTTGGTCGGCAATTTCGAGAATTGGAACATCTTCCTCAATCTCAGCACTGCCTAGAATGACACCGTTGCGGAAGAAGCGAAGTAATGCCATATCCTTGGCCAAAGTGTTCTCCGCCTTGAGAATAGTGGAAACTCAATGGCTTCAGCGGTCAGACCAACGAGTCCAACGTCCAGTCTGCTTGTTGAACACAAGTCCAGCCTTTTTCATCCACTTGTTGAATTT
>Ga0209089_10002023_pt1 | contig 18197 bp, 17 predicted proteins | sample ArcticOcean_MG_C_FD_187431 | JGI IMG/M metagenome (GOLD analysis project Ga0209089, IMG submission 187431) | Marine microbial communities from western Arctic Ocean - ArcticOcean_MG_CB2_150 (SPAdes) (version 2) | ecosystem: Environmental > Aquatic > Marine > Oceanic | place: Arctic Ocean: Canada... | reverse complement strand
GTCAGTGCGTCTTTGCCTGATGCCCACAACTGTAGGTGCTAGAACAGCGGGTGGGCTCCGAGCTAGCTACACAACGCGTTTGGCAGTCATCACCCACAGTAGTGAGCCACCCGGCTCATCGGCGCGAGCCTGCAGGCTCAGCGAATCAGCGTTCTCAGTTCAAACCGGCTCAACCGGCGGTTGCAGCGCCTCGACGACGACGTCGGTACCTGCTGGATTTCCTGCGTGACCTATTTGCACCATTGGCAGAGCTGGCAGGCCTATCCGGTAACGTGATGTCATCGACGACTTTTCCGTTCACAGATGACTTGAATTTGCGGGCTCTCGTAGTGCCACGAGCCTTCGCATCGGCCTTAATGCCGTTCATCTCAGCTAGGTACTGTCCGGTAGCCGATTTCTTCACCGATGCAACGAACTCAGGGGTGCCTTCGGCGACTATCTTGCCACCGCGTTCACCAGCCAAAGGTCCAAGGTCGATGATCCAATCGGCGTTCTTGATCAGATCCAAATGGTGCTCAATCAGAATTATCGAATTACCAGCATCAACCAAACGGTGCAAAACGATCATCAACTTGGCAGCATCATCGAACGAAAGCCCCGTTGTAGGCTCATCGAGAATATAAACCGTCTTGCCAGTCGAACGCTTCGAAAGCTCGGAAGCCAGCTTGATTCTCTGCGCCTCACCACCCGAAAGTGTCGTAGCCGGCTGACCCAAATGAACATACCCAAGACCTACATCGGTCAGCGTCTTCATCTTATTGGCTATCGACGGGATGTTCTCGAACACCACAGCCGCCTCAGCGACCGTCATATCAAGCACTTCGGCAATCGACTTGGTCTTGAACTTAATCTCAAGCGCCTCACGGTTGTACCGGGCACCAAGGCAAATCTCACACGGCACCGTAACGTCGGGTAAGAACTGCATCTCAATCTGAACGTAACCGGCACCGCTGCAAGCCTCGCAACGACCTCCCTTTACGTTGAACGAAAAACGCCCGGCTTTGTAACCACGGGCCTTCGCCTCGGGCATCGAAGCGAAAATATCTCGGATATTGGTGAAAACGCCGGTATATGTAGCCGGATTCGAACGAGGAGTACGCCCAATCGCCGACTGATCAATGTTGATCACCTTGTCGACATGCTCAAGACCGGTAACCTCGTCGTGCTCTCCCGGTCGATCCTTCGAACGGTAGAAGTGCTGCGCAAGCTTCTTCGAAAGAATCTCGTTCACAAGCGTGCTTTTGCCAGAACCGGAAACTCCGGTGATGCAAGTCAGCGTCCCGAGCGGAATAGCCACTGAAACGTTTTGCAGATTGTTCGCACGACCGCCAAGAACAGCAAGCTCCTGACCGTTGCCCTTACGACGCTTCTTCGGGATCGGAATAGACATACGACCACTCAGGTACGCACCCGTCAGCGACTCTTCGCTCTTGAGCACAGCCTCGATCGGCCCTTCGACAACCACGTTGCCGCCGAATTGCCCGGCTCCAGGTCCCATATCGATAATGTGGTCGGCAGCACGCATCACGGCCTCATCGTGTTCAACGATCAGCACCGTATTTCCAACGTCTCGCAAATTCTTGAGCGTCCCGATCAACCGGTCGTTGTCGGCAGGGTGCAACCCAACCGATGGCTCGTCGCAAACATACAAAACGCCCATGAGCCCGGAGCCGATCTGCGTTGCCAGCCTGATTCGCTGACCCTCACCACCCGAAAGCGTTGCCGCTGCTCGGTTCAAAGTCAGATAGTCGAGTCCAACCCTCGAAAGGAAGCCCAGCCGAGCCTCCACTTCCTTCAGGATCTGAGTTGCAATCGCCTGTTCACGGCTGCTCAGAGGATCCTCGGCGTCGCCACCTTCCTCCTCATCAGATTCCGGCCAAACCCCAGTTCGACACGCATTCACCCATCGCAAAGCGTTCTCAACCGACTGGCTCGTGACTTCCATCACGTTCATGCCAACCACAGTCACCGCCAGCACCTCAGGCTTCAGGCGAGCGCCACCACACGTAGCGCATGCACGTTGCGTCATGTACCGAGCGATGTCGTCACGAACGGAGTCCGACTCAGTATCAACGTGCCGCCGTTCCATGTTCGGAATAACGCCATCGAACGCCGTGTTCCAGCTGTAAACCCGGCCCTTCTGAGTCTGGTGCGAAACCTCAAGCTTCTTCCCGGCCGTTCCGTACAAAATAACGATCAGGTGCTCTGGATCCATCTCACGAATTGGCGTATCCATTGAGAATCCGAAATGTTCGGCAAGAGATTCCAGCGTCGAGTGGTACCACGGCGAATTCGTTCCGGCTCGTGCCCACGGCGTGATCGCACCGTTATTCAAACTAAGTGACTTGTCCTGAATCACAAGATCGGGATCAACTTCCAGCTTGTATCCAAGCCCCGTGCAAGTAGGGCACGCACCGAATGGCGTGTTGAACGAGAAATTGCGGGGTTCAAGCTCGGCAATTGAAATATCGCAGTGAACACAGGCGAAATGCTCGGAATAGACGACGTCTTCGTCCTTGCCCTTCGCTCCTGTACCCAGTTTCGAAGCGATCAAGTTTCCGCCAGCAAGCCGCAACGCCGCTTCAACCGACTCCGTAAGCCGGCCACGTTCGGTGTCTTCTCGAACGATTATTCGATCGACAACGATCTCGATATCGTGCCACTTGGTCTTCGCCAGTTTGAATTCGTCCGAAAGCTCTTTCGTCTCGCCATCGATTCGCACTCGAACAAACCCGTCGGTTCGAGCGGTTTCGAATACCTGAACGTGCTCACCCTTCATGTGGGTGATCATCGGGGCCAGCACCTGCAGACGAGTGCCATCGTCCATCCTCAGTATCGAATCAACGATCTGCTGCACGGTCTGGCGCTGCACCGGGCGGCCACAGTTGTAGCAGTGGGGCCGTCCCGCCCTCGAGAACAGCAAACGAAGATAGTCGTAGATCTCAGTAACTGTGCCAACGGTAGAACGGGGGTTGCGAGAAACGCCCTTCTGGTCGATCGATATCGAAGGACTCAGCCCCTCAATGTGGTCAACATCGGGCTTTTCCATTCGGCCAAGAAACTGGCGAGCGTAGGCCGAGAGCGATTCAACGTAGCGACGCTGACCTTCAGCGAAGATCGTGTCGAACGCAAGACTGCTCTTGCCCGATCCCGACACTCCCGTAATAACGGTCAGCGTGTCCCTGGGGATGCTGATGTCGAAGTTCTTTAGATTGTGTTCGCGTGCGCCGCGAATGACGATATCGGAGTCGGGCACTTTTACTTCGGTTCTACGTGTGTGCCAATGGCACTTTTTCTAGGGAAGAGGGTAGATACAGCCTGGTGAATTTCAACTGTCGGTGAGCTTGCGCGTGCGACCCACCCAACACGAGTTCGGATTCAGTTCAACGAGTGTAACAATCCAACGCAAGTTTCCGACGATCCATGTCACTAACTCGAAGGCGAACTTTCCGAACGGTTTGAACTCTGGCCGTCACGATTGCCATTTCCGTTGCCGTTACCGTTCGTATGACCCGGGCGATTTCGAACTTCATCCATGAACGCCTCCGAACGCAATCCACGATCGAGAACATGGTGAATCTGCGCCCTTAGAATCCGAGATAGCTGGCGGTTTTCGTCCTCACCGGCCTTCATGTGATCGGCGTTATTGATGTCGGTACGTGACAAAAACCTGAGCAGCTTGATCGTGTTTAAGCTCGCGGGTAACAGAGCCGATTCGCCAACAGGACGTGAATCGCTGTTCACAAGTCCACCACGATCCGCCGAATAAAGATGATTCGCAGGCTCCAGCTCGACACCAGTTTCAACACAACGAGAAAGCTCCGGTGCGAATCCGCTCAACTGGAGTAAACGCATCTCGAAAAAGTGGATCACCATCTCGGGATTTCCCGTTTTCTCTAGCGCACCCAACACATCGACCAGCAGCCGGAATAGCGGCTGGTTGGAACCATTCTCAACAGAAAACTTCTCTGCCATCTCCGAAATATACGAACCACGAGAAAATCGATCTAAATCGTTTCGCAGTCCTCTGAACCCATCGATTGTCGATACCTGGCTAAAGCCGTGCAATGTGCGCGTCTCACGAACGGAAACGCTCACCAAACGAAGCAAATCAAGATGGCCGCCAAGTTTCGACCCCGGCTTCCTCGCAGCCTTAGCAACCCCGCGAATCAACCCATGAAACGGCGTCACCAACGTAATAATCCGATCGGCCTCACCCAAATTGCTCGTACGAACAACCACGGCATCAGTTGTATATGTTATCGGCCGCCGCTTCGAAGTCATGGTCGGCTAATGATATCTGGCGAATCCCCTGTCATTGCGAGGAGTGAGGCACGAGCGACATGGCAATCAGCGAGCATCACGCGACCACGTCAGGACTCAGCCAGATGTCGCCATCCCTGAAATCACCGTCATCCTGAACTTGATTCAGGACCTCGCCCGCGGCACCAATCATTTGTTCAAGCAGATGTCGTCCATCACAGAACCCACGTCCAACCAACCCTTCATCGCGATATGATCCCCAAAACACCCGCTCCTACCTAAGGAAACACCAGCGAATGCCAGACGACCGCCCGAATATCCTGCTGATCATGACCGACGAACACCGCGGCGACGCCCTCGGTATCGAAGGCCACCCAATCGTCGAAACGCCATATCTCGACGCCATCGCAGCATCAGGCACCCACTTCACGTCCGGCTACAGCGCAACCCCCGTCTGCATTCCCGCCAGACGCACACTCATGACCGGCACCAAGGCATCGACCCACGGCGTGTTCATGAACTACCACACCCACCTCGATCTACCAACCCTTCCCGAAACCCTCTCGGCTGCCGGATACCAGACCCACCTCGTAGGCAAGCTTCATCTGCACCCGGCTCGCAAAAAATACGGCTTCGATTCAACCGACTGGGCCGACAACCCCGCACAACACAACACGTCGGTTATCGACGACGATTACCAGATGTTCCTGCAAGAGCAGGGACTTTACGGTCCCGATATCGCCAGAGCACACGGTGTCGACGAAAACGGCTGGGTGGCTCGACCGTTTCATCTCGACGAGCGATATCACTTCACAAACTGGTGCGCCGAAAAAGCGATGCGGTTTCTCGAACGGCGCGATCCCACAGCACCGTTCTTCCTCAAGATGAGCATCCACGCTCCGCACGCCCCATGTGCCCCGCCTCAGTACTACTTCGACAAGTACATGGCGATGGACATCCCAGAGCCAGCAGTCGCCGAATGGGCCCGGGTATTCGATGAGCCACAACGTGGACTTTCGGTGAAGTCGTGGCGAACAGCACTCGAACCCAAAGTGTTGAAGCAGTACATGGCGGGCTACTACGGCTCGATCGAACACGCCGATCACCAGATTGGTCGCGTGTTGAACCACGTCCCCGAAAATACGATCGTCATCTTCACGTCCGATCACGGCGAAATGCTTGGCGAACACCAGTGGATCCGCAAGCGTTCGGCGTTCGAAGGTTCAGCGCGAATACCGTTCATCATTAACCTGCCGAAATCGTTCAATATCGAACAGGGCGAAACTCTTGGCGATGTCGTTGAACTGATGGACGTTATGCCGACTGTATTGGACGCTGTTGGAGTCGATATTCCCGAAACTGTCGACGGCAAAAGCCTGATGCCGCTCATCAGGGGCGACAACGAACCTTGGCGAGATTACATTCATGGCGAATGCTCGCCCATGGAGACGATCAAGTCCGGAATGCAGTTCATCACCGATGGCAAAGATAAATACATCTTCTATCCCGGAACAGGCGAAGAGCAGTTCTTCGATCTTGTAAACGATCCCGTTGAGATGACGAATCTCGTGAACGACCCCGCCTACGCCGATCGAGTTCAACAAGGCAGAACCCGCCTAATCACCGAACTAGAAAGCCGCCCCGAAAACTTCGTAGTAAACGGTCAACTAGCAACCCTGGGCGGCCCAACCCCATCGTTCCTACCCGAATACAAACGCCAGGAATCCCCAGCAAAAGCCCTAAACAGAGAAAACCCGCTTTAGATCGGTTTGGAAGCAGTTGAGTTCGCCCCTCTGTCATTGCAAGGAGGAACGACGTGGCAATCACGGATCAAGCCGCGACTACCGCATAACCCAGCCACCCACGTCCAACCCTGAAACCACGTCCGGCTCGTCATCCTGAACTAGATTCAGGACCTCGCCAAAACCGCGACCACCGCCCGCACCAGCGAACCACTCCCAAAGCCCAGAAAGCGCGGCCTAGCCGCCGCCCTAGGAGCACTCGTCCGACTCCCGCAGAACCAGCGGACTCGGCGCTATCAGCCCTGTATCCTCATCCCGACCCATCAATACAGGATCATCCACCGTCACGCCCAAAACAAGCGTCCTGAACGTGCGATCACCCGGCAGCGTGAATAAAATCTTGGCATCAAAACCGCTGGATCCTGTCGACTGCACCGCCCACTCGCCAATCCCTGAAGGCGAACCCTCCAGTACGGCAACTCGTCCGTCGCACATGTGCAACGACCCCACAAACGCCTCGGTGAGCACGAACGTTCCGTAGTCGTACGCAACCGCATCAACTACGCCGCCAGCAAGAAAAGCGTTCCAGTAATCAACGCTCTCATCTGGCGCCAAATCCAAAACCGATCCCGCCCTCAACTCAGCCGGCAACTCTCGTGCGCCATCAACCCACGGAATATCAGCGATAGCCGCAGATACCACCGACCGCCGCTCGCCAAAACGGCGCTCATCAGCAGTGAATGAAGGCAGCTCAACCCCAGGATCGGCATTAGAACAGTAGTCGCTACGAGTAAATTCCATCCGATCCGTGCTACCCGCACGCACCGGCAAACCATCCTCGATCCCCAACACAAACGACACCGCCTCAGTTCGATCCGGCACCTCATGGGTTAAAGCAACCTCGTACCACGATCCAACCGACGTGCTCACACTCCAGCCAGCGGTACCGTCCGGCTCACCCTCGAAGTAACCCGTTCCGCCAGGGCACATATGCAGCTCACCCTCGAAGCGCCCACGACCTCGAAAGTAAAGTCGATTCGAACAAGCCTGCATCACAGTTCCCGATAAGAACGAAGTCCACAGATTTACAACCTCTTCATAAGACGCGGGAGCAAACAACTCAAGATCAAGCCCATCGGGAATCGCTCTCAACTCGTCATCGCCCAAAAAAGGCCACGGAGTAGCAGTCGGCGATTCCGGTGCTGAAGTCACTTCAACAGCCACAAACGTAGGCTGCGGAATATCGGCACGACCCTCAAGAGGCACCAAATCACGACCGCAGCCGATCAGTGCGAAGGCGATCGACCCCAGCAACACCCAGCCAACCCAATGTTTTCGAACACCAGCAATCAAGCCCATAAACCTTAGATGTAACAACCCGCCGATAGAGTTCAGGCGAGTCTCCCTGTCATTGCGAGGAGGAACGACGTGGCAACCACGGATCAAGCCGCGACTACCGCATAACCCAGCCATCCCCGACCAAACCTGAAACCACGTCCGGCTCATCATCCTGAACTAGATTCAGGACCTCGCAAAAACCGCGACAACCGCCCAAACCAGCCAACCACTCCCAAAGCTCAGAAAAAGCGGCCTAGCCGCCGCCGCTGCACTCGCCCGACTCGCTCAACTCAAGCGGCGTCGCCCCAATCAAGCCCGTATCCGAGTTGCGACCCATCCGCACCGGAACATCCTCATCAACCCCAATAACCAGCGTTCTGAACGCCGGATCACCCGGCAGCGTAAACACAATCTTCGCGTCATACGGATTCGACCCCGTCGACTGCACCGCCCACTCGCCAACGCCCGAAGGATCGCCATCGAGAACCGCCACCCGCTCATCGCAAAGGTGAAGTGAGCCCGAAAACGCCTCGGTAACCGAATACTGAGAGTAGTCATAAGCAACGGCATCGAGCACACCGCCCGAAAGATAAGCGTTCCAGTACTCGGCACCAGTCGACTGATCCAGTCCCTCCGACCCCGCTACCGTTATTTCGTCAGGGAACTTGCGAACCCCGTCTATCCACGGAATATCATCGATATCGGTCGAGACAATCACAGCTTTTTCGGAAAGACGACGCTCATCCGCCGTGAATGCGTACTGGATTTCTGCATCGGCAAGTGCGCATCGGTCGCTAGTGCGGAAGTCCATCGCATTCGAACTACCCGAACGTGCAGGCTTGCCGTCATTCACCCCAATTGCGAACGTAACCGTATCGCCGGTGAACGGAATTTCGTGCGATAACGTGACCTCGTACCAATAGCCGGCCGAAGGATTCACCGCCCACTTGAGAGCACCTTCAGGATCGCCGTCTAAATATCCGGTTCCGCCAGGGCATAAATGAAGATTGCCCTCGAACCCTCGCCGGCCCCGGAAGAAAAACCGACCCGACGTCGCTTCAACAACTGTCCCCGAAAGAAATTGCGTCCACAGGGCAACAACCTCGTCAGCTTCTACTCGGGAGTAGAACTCGGGGTCGAGACCATCCGGAATCACCCTAATTCCATCATCAACCAGCACCGGCCATGGCGTTGCGGTTGGCGAGATCGGCGCAGGCGTTACGTCGAATGCAACGAAAGTTGGCTGCGGAAAATCAGGACGACCCGCCGCGGGAAGTTCTTTCGCATCGTCACCACATGCGGCAAACAGCACAACGACCACTGCAAACAACAGCAGCGCGGTAAGTGCCCTAAAGCGATTTTCTCGAGCGAATCTCATGAGTCCCAATACGACAATCTGGCAAATCTAGATCTGACCCACCAACTGCCTACACAGTAAACGTGCACTAGCATTCTGTCATTGCGAGACCGCTGGAATTTGATCTGAGCCCGTTCTCCACCATCTCGGCCGCCACTATCGTCATCCTGAACTTGATTCAGGACCTCGCCTAGGGGAGCAATCGTGTTAATAATCACCAACCGACTAACCACACTCACGTCATCTCGACCGTCAGCGGAGGGGCCTTGGACGTTTACATCGCCGATCATCGCCCAGCAGTACACAACGGTTTGCGAAATGTTCGCGTGCGATCCAAGAAGACGAAGACCACCACACACTTCCGTGTAGCCCGCTACCGTGTAGTACTCAGCTGAGCGCCGCCACAAACCGCCGAAACCGTGTAGAAACAGCCGAACTCCATCGAGAAATAACAACCAACGCTACCGTGTAGCGAGTCGGCACCGAAACACAAATCCTGTCTCTCTGGGGAGCCGTGTCGCAGACTGGACCCAAGTGCGAATGCACGCCCGGTCCAAATCAGGGTGAGAGAGAAGTCGTAATTTGGAGACATCTCGGCATTAATCTGATTTTTATCGTCGGCAAAACACCAATTCCAACATTCTGCTAGTCCGCCAGCGCACAGAAAAAGTGCCACTGGCACCCACCCTAGTCCGTCGTGCCACCCGGCTTGCCAGGAATCTCCGACCGACTTTCCAGCGCATGAGCCAGCGTCGAATCATCGGCGTACTCAATATCCGAACCACTCGGCAACCCACGAGCAAGCCGCGTCACCTTCACACCAAGCGGACCTATCAGCTGCTGGATATACATCGCAGTAGCCTCGCCCTCCAGATTCGGATTCGTCGCCACGATCACTTCTTCAACCGTGCCATCACGAAGCCGCTCAAGCAGTTCACGCAACTTCAAATCGTTCGGACCAATACCGTTCACTGGCGAAATCACACCGTGAAGAACGTGATATAAGCCCCCGTAAACCCGCGCTCGTTCAACGGCCACAACGTCTAACGGCTCCTCAACCACGCAAATACGGGTCCTGTCGCGTTGCAGATCGCCGCAAATCACGCACTCTTTCGATTCAGCTAAGTTAGCGCACGTCTCGCAAAGCACGACCTTCTCCTTCACTCTCAGAATCGCCGCGGCGAACTCTTCCGCCTCCTCAAGAGGCATCCGAATGAGGTGATACGTAAGTCGCTGTGCGCTTTTGGGCCCGATTCCGGGCAGCCTGTGAAATGCCTCGATTAATCGGGCAACAGGAGGAGCGGCAGAAGGTGAAAGTTCAGAAGGCGCCATTTAGCAGAGTAGTTCCAATTAATACTGGCATTGCCAGCCAGCCGGTTACATGAGGCCTGGAATGTTCATCCCGCCAGTAATCGAACTCATCTTGTCCGAAGCCAGCTTGTTGGCGGTTTCCATCGCTTCGTTGATCGCGGCGAGAATTAGATCCTGAAGCATTTCAACGTCTTCGGGGTCTACAACTTCGGGATCGATCGTGATCGACTCGACCGACTGCCCACCGATAACCGACACCTTCACAACGCCACCGCCAGCCGAAGCCTCGGTGCGTGCAACTGCGATCTCTTCCTGTACCGCCGCAAGTCGGGCCTGCATCTGCTGCGCCTGCTTGAGCATGTTTTTATTCATCATCGAAACGATTCCTGGCGGCTAGGCCGCATATCCATAAAAAAGATCCGCTGGTTGCCGGGTCGATTCTTATAAAAATCGATATCACCCACCCAGCGAAATTTGAATCCGATAATCATACGGTGTTACCAACTTCGAGGCGAAGCGCACTCGGCATCAGACCGAATCAGCTCTGTTTTTCATTGCGGAGAGGAACTTGGCCTGCCCCGAGCGAAGCCGAACAGGTGGCAATGAACGCTGAAATCGTAATTCGCGAATGATTCAGCCAAGTACGGCCGATCTTTCCAATCTAGTCTGACTGGACGACACAGAATCCCACACCCTACTCGCCAGAACCCGCGCCACCCTCAGCCGATTCCTCGGCTACCACCTTGGCGCCCATCGACATCGCAGCCCGCACCATCGCGCTCTCCTGCGCAGCCGATGTTCCACCAGAAGAAGTGCCACCGGTGGCTCCACCAGGCTTGCCGTTCTTCTCCTCCTCTTCAGCGACCTCATGCGGCGAACGAACTTCCAGTTCAAGCTCCGAACCGTAAGCGTTCGTAATCGCAGCCTTCAGCGCATCCCGAGACCGCTGATCCTGCATCTCTTCCATGAAGTTGTTCTTCAGAGCGTTGCTCTTGAAACGGAGTGAAATCTTGTTCTCAACCGGATCCGGAACCTCGATATTGCGCAGCAACGGACCCACAACGTACCGGCGATTCTTCGTACGTCGCATCGCCCAAACAACCTCGGCCCACTTCTTCTCGGCAGGGGTAGCATCACGTTTTGGCGCAGGCGGTTTGTCGTCAGAATCACTAACGCCACCAGGCTGCTGCTGATAACCATCTTGCGGAGTAGCCACAGGACGTGAAGGGGCAGCACCGGAAGAAGCAGGTGCAGAAGGCGCTGCAGCAGCTGCAACCGGCTTAGTAGTAGCGTGCAAAACCGCCAATTCAAGCGGTAACGGCGATGACGAGTTGGCCTTCATATCGGCCTGACCCAACGCCGTAAGTATGTGCAAAATCTGGTTGAGTCGAGCAGGCCGAGCCGCAGCTGCCATTACTTCCGAGAACTCGGAACCCTGAGAAATCGAATCCTCAACGCCCGCCTTCAGCAGCAACGCAACCCGCAACGCATCAACAGCACCCGATCGTAAGGCTCGAAGATCGCCCCCACGTTGCGCCTCACGATTTATCACCGTCAACGCACCAGCAGCGTTCTTTTCAAGCAACGCCATGGCAAGTTCCAAGCTCGTCGCCGTATCGCCAAGCCCCAACAGTTCCCGTGCCTGCGATTCCGTTATCTCCGAAGGCTGACCATCTTCACCAGCCTGGCCATACGAAACAAATAGCTGCTCAAGAAGATTCTCTGCATCACGAAGCGAACCCCACGCCGTTCGAGCGATCATCTCCAACACAGCAGGCTCGGCCTCGATCTCCTCGGCCTCGCAAACCTCGATCAACCGTTCAATAACATCGTCGTTCGAAAGTCGCTTGAAGTCGAAACGCTGGCAGCGGCTAATAATCGTGGCGGGAAGCTTGTGAGCATCGGTAGTCGCCAGAATCATCACGATGTTCGGCGGCGGCTCTTCTAGCGTCTTCAGCAGCGCATTGAACGCCGCATCGGTAAGCATGTGCACCTCGTCGATGATGTACACCTTGTACTTACCCGAAACCGGCCTGAACTGCACGTTGTCCCGCAGATCTCGAATATCGCCGATACCGCGGTTAGAAGCAGCGTCGATCTCGATCAGGTCCATGTAGCGACCTTCATCGATCGCTATAGAAGTCTCAGAATCGGTAATTGGCTCGCCATCGGGAGTGATTTCCGAATTCAACGCTTTGGCAAGAATCCGTGCGGTCGATGTTTTACCAACGCCACGTGGACCCGTAAACAAATATGCGTGCGAAACCCGGTTCGAAGTGATGGCACGCTTGAGCGTTTGCGTGACGTGCTGCTGCCCGGCTACCTCGTCAAATCGGGTAGGGCGCCATTTCCTATAAAAAACCTGGCTACTCGTCACTTCAAAACCAGTCTCATCAGCAAAAGGGGAACTAATCCCCGAAAATACCGGCTAAAACCACGTCGGTCTTGCCGAACATTACCTTCTCTTCGTCCAACTCGGCATGATCGTACCCGAGCAGGTGAAGCACACCGTGAATCGTCAGCATCGCAAGCTCATGATCCGCTGCTTTACCGTTCTCAGCAGCCTGTCGAACCACCTGAGGAAGCGATATCGCAATGTCACCGAGTCGCCCCGAGTCTACTTCGCCGGAATCACCCGAATCCTTGAAATCTGGCCACTGTTCATCGCCAGAATCACCCAAAACGCCATCGCTCTTCGACTCATCCTCGACGTTGAACGACAACACATCAGTGATCTCGTCCTCGCCCTTGAATTCCCGATTCAACTCCCTGATCCGCTCGTCTCCGGTCACCATAACCGTGATCCGATCCGGACCCTCCTGATGCTGTGCATCAAGAGCAGCGAGGGCTGCCTTCATCACTAACGAAATATTAGATTCAGCTAGCTGATCGAGATCGAATACGACCTCAACACGGCCATCTTCAGATTGAAACGAATCGGTGTCGGCAGGGGACTTCAAAGTGGAGTCATCCTAGCATGCCCGCTTGCGAATTCGGACGCCCCCGTCACTCGAAACCTAGCCCATTCGCTGGGCTATCTCGGCTTCTTCCGCCAGCACCCTAATTTTCGAATAAAGTGGTGCGTATCGGGGGTCGGAATTCGCAAGTTCACCGGCTTCTAAACGAGCGCTCATGATGCCGAGTCTGATCTCAGGCGATTGCAACTGGCCTACCTCAAGATACGTGCGTGCGTTGTACAAACTCGGAATCAGCTTGTCGCTAATCGTACGAGCAACCCACCGTTCGGCTGGCGGCGCGGCGATTTCTTCGGCCATTTGAACCGCTTCTTCGAGTGTGTTGAGAACTTCTGGACCCGTTGGCCAGAGCTCTTCTGGTTCCTTGGTAGGCATCTACGTTTATTCGCTCGATCGTTCATCGGACTTGGCCCGATATCTTTTGACGAGAAACCAAAATACCACTACCAGCACCGCTCCGAACACATCTGCAACGACGTCTATAGCCTCAGATGCCCGCCCCTCGACACCTTTCTGGTGAATCTCATCGAGTACGCCGTAAACAAGTGCGACAAACACGGTCGAGTAGGCAATCAGCCCTTCGGCGACGGGCCTCAACAGCACAAGCGCACGAAGCACAAATGCGCTTAGAACGAAGTAAAGACCAACGTGAGCGACCGTACCCGCAAAAGGCAACCATGACAACCAACTATTCGAGCCATCGTAGTCACCAGCAGGCCTATCCGACAACGCGTAAATCACGCCCATCCAAATGAGCGATAACAACGTCCACAGCCATACTCGATCGAGTTTTTTCACCACTAATCCTCAAAGAAAACGAGGCTATGCCTCCCAGTCTGAATCGAATGCTAGGCTCATCGGGTACCACCAGTCGTCCTCAGCAGCCTGCGGAACTTTCTGCTGATACTCCGACATCAGATCGTTCCACTCCTCAGCCCGCTTCGAAGCCGTGTAGCTCTGGAAATCCTTGCGTGGATCGAAATCGTCCGGAACCGTGCAGTACATGAACAAATGATTCCCGCTTCGGAAAATCTCCATCCGCTCAATCCCGATCCCCTTCAGCGCCTCAAGCACCTCAGGCCACACGTTGCGGTGGTACTCCTCGTACTCGGCAATAAGCTTCGGATCGTCCTTCAGGTCCAAAACCTGCGCAATCGACTTCGACATTCGTGTTCACTCCTGTGCGTTTGGGCGACATTTCAAGGCGTAGCTCGCTGCCTATTTATGAGCGCATAGCCTACACTCTGCGGCATCTGAAAAATCGATATAACCGGAGCCAAAAAGGAACAACACCATGCAACGAGTCGGATTCGAAATGAAAATCCACCCCGAAATGGTCGAAGAATACAAACAGCGCCACGACGACATCTGGCCTGAAATGTCGAAGGCGCTAATACGCACCGGATGGCGCAACTACACGATCTTCTTCCGAGAAGACGGAACGTTGTTCGGCTACGTCGAATGCGACGAGTCACACGAGGCGTCAATCGCAGGAATGGCCAAAGAGGACGTCAACCAGAAGTGGCAGGACGACATGTCACCATTCTTCCAACTACCAGAAGGCGCCCACGCCGACGAAAACATGACCACCTGGCGAGAAGTATTCCACGCCGACTGACGAGTCAGGTTTTCTTGAGGGCAGTCAAATCCCCTCTCCCGGGGGAGAGGGCTAGGGTGAGGGTGGAATCGAGAGCGTCAGTAATCAACAATTACGCCCAACCTGAACTCCTTCGAGAACCTCAGCATGGCATCTGGATGCCCACTGTCATCCTGAATTCATTTCAGGATATTTCTCCCCCACTGCAGTTCATCGCCCAAATTTCACCAGGAGGTACCCATTGCCGTCAGAGCCCAATGAACCGAATATCGTAAGCCCGTACAACCGTGCGGACGGCGCTTTCGGTTACGCGGTTTATTCAGTGGTGATCATGGCATCAGTTGGTCAACAGGCGAAAATTCAGTCAGTGCGCGAAGCCGTCAAATACCAACGGTCGATGATCCCGGCCCACATCACCGTAAAAGGCACGTTTTGTGAGATTGATTCTCTTGAAATGATCATTGACCGTATTCGACATGTGGCCGAGAAGACCAGCCCGTTTCGCGTACTCTTCTCAAGCGCGGTCGATTCAGATCCAGCTCAGAGGTACGAACGAAACGGAAATTCATACGCCGGACAACTGATTGAGAAGACCCCTGACCTCGTCGAGCTGCACGATGCGCTCTACAACTCGCTCTCACCGATCACTACTAATGCCTACGATAGAGAAGATGGCGATCACTATCACCCCCATATGGCAATCTATGCGGAAGCCACGCCGGGCCTTGAGGATGTCGCCGATGAAGAGATCAACAGTCTCGACATAGGTTCGAGCTTCACTTGCGATTCAATGTTCTTGATGGGGCATATTGGTCCTCCGTACCGTGGGCGATGGACGATTGTGCGAGAGTTCCTACTAAACCGCTGAGCGCACGTTTTCTGGTACTACACTCCCAAATTTACCGAGATTAACCATGACCAACCCCATTCGCCTAACCTCCGACTCCCTCGAACTGCCCGGCGCCCTTGAAGCCATCGAAACCTACTTCGAAAAAGGCTGGTCCGACGGCCTACCCGTAGTTCCGCCAACACCCGAAGCCGTCACAGCAACCCTCGAAGCAGCCAATCTCGCCCCCGACGCGATTCTGGGAATCGAACCCGTAAAAGGCGCAGTAATCACCGCCGAAAAAGCCGCCATCAACGCCGTAATGGCAGGCTGCAAACCCGAATACATGCCAGTCGTGGTCGCTGCAATAGAAGCGATCACCCAGCCAGAATTCAACCTTCATGGCATCACCGTATCGACCATGGGAGCAGCGATTCTCCTCGTAGTAAACGGTCCGATAACAAAGCAACTTGAAATCAACTCCGGCGTATCGGTATTCGGGCCCGGCCACCGGGCAAACGCAACAATTGGCCGCGCAATCAGACTCATCGTCATGAATGTTCTGGGCACTAGAAGCAACGACGGACTCGATAAGGGAACCCTCGGGCACCCCGGCAAGTACACCTGGTGCATCGCCGAGAACGAAGATCGACTTCCATGGGAGCCACTACACGTCACCCGAGGACTTAACGAAAACGACAGTTCAGTCACCGTTTTCTCAGGCCTCAGCGGCACACCATTTGGCGAGCACGAAGCCAGCGATCCCGAACAGATCCTCGACGCCTTCGCGCAACGAATGTACCCATTGGGTCCAGGCGTTGGCGAGACGATAATAGTTATCTGCCCCGAACATGCCGCTCATTTCGAACGTGAAGGATGGGATAAGAAACAGGTCGAGCAGTACCTGTTCAAATCGGCTAGAAAAACGGTTGCACAATGGGCCGAAATGGGACTGCCAACCGGAACTCGAACCGGGCAGGCCGCAACACCCGATAACCCGGACCACGTACTCAATTTGCTGGCCTCTCCAGAGTCGGTTATCCCGATCGTTGCCGGTGGCGACGGCGGAGCATGGAGTATGGTGATCCCAAACTGGGGCCGTGGTCTCGGTTCGAAAGCGGTCACACGCCGGATTGTCACAAACGGGTAAAATGTCAGATCAGGAGACTCAAATGGCTCAAGAAACAACAATTCGCGTTCTCGACCCGACTGCCACCCAGTCGATTGCCACCGATGGCATGGCGGAACGACCCGGCTCGCTCGCTGGCATGCGCATTGGCCTGCTAACGAACGACAAAATGAACGCCGCCAACCTTCTCGACGCCATCTTCGATGTGCTTGCCGAAAGATTCGAAGTAACGAGTGCTTACAAGATCAACAAAGGCGACGCATCCCGACCCGCCGAACCCGATCTACTTGGTGACTTCTCGAATGAAGTCGATGTCGCGCTACTCGCCAACGGCGACTGAGGAAGCTGCTCGTCGTCCAGTGTGTACGACTCAATGAAGCTCGAAGCCCTCGGCGTTCCCGCAATTGCAATTTGCACAGAACCGTTCGAATCAGGTGCCCAGGCAATCGCCAATCTCGGTGGAATGCCCGACTACCCGTTCGCGCTAATCCAGCACCCAATCGGTAGCCTAACCCCCGAACAAATCCGGGAACGAGCAATCGAAGCCGCCCCGCAAATCATTGGATCGTTACTTGCTCGGCGAGCGTAGTTCTAGTTCTCCCTTCCTTGATGGAAGGGAGTTAGAGGGAAGGTGAATTGTGACGCGCGACCAAGTCATCCGATGACACCCGGAGCACAAAAAGCCGCCCCACAAATCATCGGCTCCCTTCTCGCAAGAAGGGCCTAGTCCCCCTATCGTTGTGAGGAGGAACTTAGCCTGCCCTGAGCACAGTCGAATGGGTGCCAGTCACCTATCGATCCGAAACAACTTTCCGCGTCAGGGGATAACGATATTGCCCGCGCCCAACGCCACAACCTCGATACCTGCTACTCTGCGCTATAACCGAACCAGTTTTTTCGCGCAGAAAACAACTCCACTCGCATACCTAACGAGCTAAAACCTCCAGCGATGAACATTCGTCAGATTCCGGCAGTAAAACTGCTATCGAACGCACCGTTCCGTTCATTGCTAATCAGCAATTTCGCTAACAACACCGGCGTCGAACTCCGAATCATGGCGCAATCCTGGTTGATACTGGGACTCGGCGCGTCTCAAATATGGGTAGGTGCAGCAACCGGCCTGCGGGTTGTCCCCGCAATCATCCTTGGCCTCTTCGCCGGCGTGATGGTCGACAGACTTGGCGGGCGAGTAGTTCTTATCTGGGAACGAACCTTTTTACTACTACTTGCGGTACTCACCGCGGCAGTGGTCGTATCGGGCTCGGTCACCCTGTGGCAAATCGTCGTACTCTCCATCGTTTCGAGTGCCATTCTCGCCATGGGAATGCCCGCAATGCAGTCGCTAGTAATGAATTACGTCCCAAAAGACTCGCTCCAGGCCGGCAACTCAATGAACACGCTGGCATACAGTTTTGCCCGCGCCATTGGCCCTCTCTCAGGAGGAGTGCTGATAGCTGGATTCGGACTCGGCTCGCCATTCGTCGTTTTGATCGCTCTGTATCTGGTGAGTCTGTACTTTTCAATCAGACTCCCCCGAACCGTCTCCTACGAAGGGAACATCTGCGCTACGAGAAATCGGTGACGGCCTGAAATATGACCTGCCCCCCTCAAACGTGTCCATCTGAAAGATCAGATAATGGACATATTGAAGGTAGTCAG
>Ga0209089_10002021_pt1 | contig 18201 bp, 17 predicted proteins | sample ArcticOcean_MG_C_FD_187431 | JGI IMG/M metagenome (GOLD analysis project Ga0209089, IMG submission 187431) | Marine microbial communities from western Arctic Ocean - ArcticOcean_MG_CB2_150 (SPAdes) (version 2) | ecosystem: Environmental > Aquatic > Marine > Oceanic | place: Arctic Ocean: Canada... | reverse complement strand
TCAAACGGTTCAAACAACAGTTACTGTAAACTATCATGCAGATCAAGAAAGAGTGCACATACTTTACAAAGAAATTGGATTGGATTATGAAAATAGAGTTATTCAACCAGCAATAGAGGAGACAGTAAAACAAGTTACTGCAAACTATAATGCTGAGGAACTAATTACAAAAAGACCTCTAGTCAAGGCAGACATTGAAAATGCAATTAGAGAAAGATTAGAGTTGTTTAACGTAAAAACAGAGGTAATCTCAATTACAGACTTTGACTTTTCAGACTTGTTTTCAAAAGCAATCGAGTCCAAAGTAGAGGCAGAACAAAAAGCCCAAAAAGCAGAAAACGACTTGATTAGAATCGAGGTAGAGGCAAGACAGTTAGAGGCTCAAGCAGAAGGTTTGGCATCAGCAAATATTGCAGAAGCAAGAGGTGAGTCAGAAGCAATTTCAATTATCAATCAAGCACTATCAAATAACCCATACTACATAGAATGGCTAAAAACACAAGCATGGGATGGCAAACTTCCACTGGTAGTAGGAGAAGGTTCAACACCATTCATCTCAATTCCAACTTCACCATAAGACAACTGGTAATTTTCGTTCTCTAGTTTTATCATAAAATTACAAAGTAGGAATTATTGTTCTCTAGTTTTATCATAAAATTACAAAGTAGGAATTATTGTTCTCTAGTTTTATCATTATCATTATCTCTAATTGCATCATACATGGTTAGAAATTGTTCTGGTTCATTTTGCCTATATTTTTTTTCAATTTTTTGTATTTGTTTATCTGTCAAGGGTTCATTTTTAATTTGATAATACTCTTTAATTATCTGGAAAGGTGTTTTTTTAATATTATATTCTTCAAGTGTTTGATTTATAGATCGTTTAGAAAGGAGATCACGAAGTAATAGTGCATATACAAGATAAGAAGAAACTGCAATCAAAGCAACTAGCAAAATAGGGATTATGATAATAGCTGCCATACAATACTATGAGATAATTGTATATTTCATTGTTATTCTTTTTTAATAATCTAAAATTTCTTGTAAAAAATCAAGTTAATCTTAAATGTAGTATTTGGATATTTTAAATAAATTGGGAGAATTTCAAGAATTTACTGAGGCATTATTTGCACAATTATCCGTTGAAATTGATGAAGAAAAAGAAATTATAAAATTAGCAAGTAGGGCAAATGACGATATAGGTCAAAAAGTAGAATTCAAGAACTTGGAAGATATTGCAGCAGATATTTTTTCAAACTACAAAGAAAAAGTAGGGGAATTTCTAGGAATAAAAATTCCAGAAAATATTGAATTAAAATTTCCAGAACTAACCGATTTAAAAATATTAAAGGGGAAAAAAGTATTTGCAGATAAAGAATCTAAAGAATTTGTAACAGAATTATTCAACGCTGTTGCAAAAGAAAATAAAACAAGAATTGCAGAATTAATGCAAGAAGACACTGCAAAATATTTAGTATATTCCACATATGCAATTCAATATATTTCTAAAATTACAACAACATATGGCGATTATCTAGATTCAATAATTTATTTGAATAAATTTATTCTATCAAGATATCCAAAAATAATTCTACATAAACAAGGTGAGCCATATGAATTAAAATTTGATAGTGTAAACTCCGGATACATAGGCGCAGTAAAAATGACAGTTATTGAAGAATTAATTCATGCTGTGCAAGAAAATTTACAACAAGTAAATAAAAATGCCGCAATGGAAGTAAATAAAATAAATGAAGAACTAGCAAGTATAATTCTATCACTAGATACTGAAACAATAAACAAACTTTCAGAGTATTGTCAATTACAAGCTGTACCTGATGATTTTCCATTTGCAAAAAAAGCAAATCTGTTTTTCTTTTTGAATCCGGATCATTTCTTAATTGAACAAATAGGTCCAGATGTAATGACGTTCACTCATGTAGAGATAGATCCAAAAATAGGGGAATCCATTCCACAACTTTTAGATATTTATAAAAAATGGCTAGTTCCAATACAACAACATCATGCTGCATTTACAGCAATGGAGGGAATGGCAGCTTTTGCAATTGAAAACATCCTAAAAGACGATAAAGATTTTCAAAACTATCTCGCCACGTTTATGGGAACTGATTTTTCAGCATATCAAGTACGAAAAAGCATAGGCAAAGACTTCACAAAGGCAGTATATGAAAAATTAGGTACAATCACATTCAAAAAAATGATTGAAATTCCTCCAAATACAAAAGAGTTGAAAGATCCTCAATTATACCTAAAAAAACTGAGTTAGTAATATTGAGTGAAAAATTTGATCCACTGGTTGCAGAATGGATATCATTTGTAAAAAATCCAAATTTTAATTTAATTGAAAAATGTCTCAAATTCTCACAATTAATAGAATATCCAGATTTACATGTTGAAGAATATATTAAAAAAATTAATTGGATTGGAAAATCATTAAAAGAATCACTTAATGATGTAAACAATCCCACATATCTAATCTCAATGTTAAACGAGCACCTCTTTGAGAATTTAGGCTATAGTGGAGATGATGATGATTACTATAATCCAAAAAATAATTTTCTTAATGAAGTAATTGATAAGAAATTAGGCATTCCAATTACAATGTCAATTCTCTATGTTGAAGTTGCAAAATTCATTGGGTTAGATCTTAAAATTGTAGGATTTCCGAGTCACATACTAGTAAAATACAATGAAGAAATGATTTTAGATCCATATTACGATGGACGTTTGTTAGACATAGATGATCTTCAAGAAATTTTAAATGAAAATTTTAGAGGAGAGTTAGAATTTAAGCCAGAATTTTTAGATGAAGTGACATCAGAACAATTACTTATCCGAATGGTTCGTAATTTAAAAAATTCATACATACAATCCTTTGTGTATGATAAGGCATTACGCTGTGTAAACATGGCATTAGCAATTGAACCCGAAGCTCCAGAAGATATCAGAGATAAAGGAATTTTAGAACAGAGATTACTAAATTCTGAAAAAGCATTAGAGTATTTGAATAAATATTTAGAAATAAATCCTAATGCAGATGACGTAGATTTTATTTTAGAATTGATTAGAAGTATAAAGACAAAAAATTAATCAAAGTATAGAATCGATATCTTTTCCTTCTTTGATTAGAGATATTTCATGACGAGCAATTTTATTTCTAAATGCCCCTTTGATAATATCTAATTCGCTACGAAGTAATGCAATTTCATCTTCAAGTTTTGCAACTCGTTCATAGATAGTTTCAGCTTCTGAACTCATAATTACTTATGAATAAAAAATTCTCTTAAAAAGTTATTGGTGAATAGTTTGATTAATACAAAAATTTTATACTATAATTCGAATTCTTGACGACATTTTTCACATTTAGCTCTTTCGTTACCAGGTGAGCCTAAAAGGAATATTTTTCCAATTGTTTGACATAAAGGACATAATCCAGTAGTGGCATTTTTTGGACCTGTACGAATAATTTTTTGACTTTTTCTACGTCCCATAAAAAATCACACTAAACCGGTCTATTAAGTTTTAATGGCGCGAGGAGAGGGATTCGAACCCACGAGTTCTTGCGAACATGAAATTAGCAATCTCACGCCCTACCAGGCTAGGCGACCCTCGCACAATTAGGATTAGGAGTATCTGTAAATAAATTCATTCGTTTGCCAAATTGACTGTAAATCCACCATTTTACGAATATGTAGAATTAATTAGAAGTGTATCCAAATATTGCAATAGTGACTAAAAAATCAGTAGTAATGAAAGGAGACGGTATTGGACCTGAAGTTGTAGATTCAATGTTAAGGGTTCTAAAGGAATGTAATTTTCAATCAGAATTAATTTTATGTGAAGTTGGATCAGAGCAGTGGGAAAAAAATGGAAGAAAAGATGCATCATATATTCCAGATTCAACTATGAAGGCATTAGAAGAAGCAGATTGCTGTTTCAAAGGTCCAACTACTACCATTCCAGTTCCGGGAGCACCCCGAAGTGTTGCAGTTACATTAAGACAAAAATTCGATCTTTATGCAAATATTAGACCCACTAAAACTTATGATAGATTAACACCAAATAGAAAGTTAGATTGTGTCTGTTTTAGAGAAGCAACTGAAGGCCTCTATACCGGTGTAGAGACAAAAATTACTGATGATGCAGCAATAGCAATTAGAAAAATAACCCGACAAGGGAGTAGAAGATTAGTTGATTCTGCAGTAGATTGGGCAAATAAATTTGAAATGAAAAAAATGGTTGCAATTACAAAAAGAAATATTCTAAAACAAACAGATGGAATATTTTGGGAAGAGACACAAAAAGCAGTTGAAGGAACTGGAATAGAATTATCAGAAATTTACATAGATAACATGGCACAGCAAATGGTAATTGCAACTGAACAGTTTAATGGTTCAGTATTGGTCAGCACTAATTTATTCATGGATATTATTTCAGAACTTGCATCAGCTCTAGTAGGCTCAATTGGATTAATTTATTCTGCAAATATTGGAAAGAATTATGCAATGTTTGAGGCAGCACATGGAAGTGCTCCACAGTTTGCAGGTCAAAATAAAGTAAACCCAACAGCAACTGTGTTGTCCGGAGCTTGGATGGCCGATTACATGGGAGAACGAGAAGTACGAGACGCAATTTTTGGTGCAACTGAACAAGTCATTAATGAAGGGAAAGCAGTAACATGGGATATTGGTGGTAATGCAACAACTACACAAATGACAGATGCAATTATTGAATACGCAAAAGACAGATTAAAAAAATAATTAATTTTAGTTTATCGAGACTTTGTATATTTTTGATTAATCTGAGGATTTTATTTTAGATTTTTCCATTCTACATCCTCATTTTTTACCCAGAGGAATTTCTTTTGTAATGCTGCTGTGTATAGTTTCTCCCATTCAGCTCCAACTTCATTAGTCCATGCTTTGAACACACGTGGATCTATGTAGTTTCTAAGAGATGTTCCAATGGCATAATCTTTAGTTTTTTCTGATAAGTCTAATTGAAGTTCTAGTTTTTCCAATCTTTCTTTATGTTTTAATTTTTGTTTCTTAATTTGTTGATTTAATGTCTTGATTCTCTTTGTTTTACTTTTCTTTTGAGTATCTGTTTTTGATTCAGTTAATTCAACTTTTTTAAGAATTTCTTGAGTTTTTTTCCAGACTTGTTCTTTTTCAACTTTTTTAAGAGTATCTCGTTTCTTTTGTAATGTTAGTTCATATGTTTTAGGAATTGTTCTTTTATGGTTGCACATCATTGCAGCTTCCAAGTTTGCTAATTTGGCATGGTATAATTTCTCATTTGCTGTTTTACCCTTTATGTTGTCATGTTCTACTAGGTATTTTTTTACAACTGCTGTTGCAAGATATGTCCTAAACACTTTGGCAGTTAATCCTTTTACAATTCCTGAATAGTATTGATTAACATGTCTTGATGTAATATCTTCAAAAATTTCATCTTTTGGTTTTTTCTTTTCAATTATTTTTTTAATATTTTCATGAAATTGTTTATCGTGACCTTCAGCTACTACTGTTTCTTGCCATCTAACGCTATCTTTACCTAGAAAATCAAATTCAATTGTATTTGCTGTAATTTTGATATGTTCCTTTCTGAGTGTTGTAGCACCTACTGTATCTGCCTCATCTGGGTCTTTTTCATCTCCTACTCTCATAGCAGTTCTGTAAATCAAATAACATGCCGTAGATATTTTACTAATTTTAGGATCTTTACTTTTCATATCTTTTACTATTCTGTCTTTAATTTTTTCAATTTCATTTCCTAGTTTGACTGCTTTTTCATATTTTTCTTTATCTCTATCTTGTTTTAGTCCTGAAGTATCTGCAAGCCATACATATTTTCTTTTTTCTGTAAGTACATCCATCCAACTAGCTAACCACATGGAATCATTATCGTAAATAATTTTACCCCAATTACCTTGTGGTGTTTTTGCATCTTTTCCTAGGTTTAGTGTTACATCTTTTGCTGTAACTCTAGGTTTCCATTTTCCTCTTAGTGGATGTTCTCCTCTTCCTATGAATATTCCTGGGGGTTCTGCCATGTAATTTCCAACTTCAACCTCTTTTCCATCCATGATTGCAATACCATATTTTATTTTTAATTTTTCACGTAATTCTTTTCTTTTTACAGATAATGCTTTCCTATCTTCTTTTGTCATCATTTCTTTGAGGTCTTTTTCTTTATCTACAATTTTGTATGCATTTGAAAAATCAATATCTTCATATGATATTTTTTTAAATTTTGAATCTAATGTTTTGGCAAAATCTTTTGTAAAGTTTTTTTGAAAAACCTTGTCTTGTGCATATGGTGTATCTTTTTTCTTTGCCCATTGATAGATCATCTCTTCTTGATTTATGTCAAGATTGATAGTCTCCCCTTTGATTTTTATCTTAATTCCCTGTTTCTCATATTCTGGAGGGAACAGGATTCCATTATGTTGTAGTTTTTTCCATTTCATTTTATCATTGCGGACTTTGACAAAAACTCTATTCCATCTGTATATAATTTAACGCAAAGTGATTTTTAGCCTGTAAACAACTCTTTACTCATGTATTTTTCAAATTCTATGTCTGTTTTGGATTGTTTGGCTTCCATAAACATGGCTGCATCTGTTCCTACAATATACCGTGGCAGAATTTCATCACTATGGATTGCTTTCATAATTACATCTGCAACTTGCGATGGTGCTGTACCCATCTCTGCCATCATTTTAAGACCTGCTAAAATATGATCAGTTAATTCTTTGTATTTTACATCTGTTTTTGATTCTGGTACTTTCATAGCGTTGAAAAAGTTTGTTTTAATTACACCTGGTTCTATCAACATAACTTTGATTCCAAATTGACCTAATTCGTATCTTAGACATTCACTAAATCCTTCTAATGCAAATTTTGTACTAATGTAAGCTGAAGATCCTGGTAATCCTATTTTTCCAACAACTGAACTCATGTTCACTATAATTCCTGATTTTTGCTTTCTCATGATTGGTGATACTTCTTGAATTATTCTTACAATGCTGAAAAAGTTTGTCTCAAACTGTTTTCTAAAATCATTTAATGATATATCTTCAGTACATCCAAATTGACCATATCCTGCATTATTTACCAAAACATCTAATCTTCCATGTTCTGTGGATATTTTTTTAATTACTGAAATTATTGATTCTTCTTTATCTACATCTAATTCTATAATTTTTATTTTAAGATTTTCTTTTTTTGCTGCATATTCTAATTCTGCTCCCTTACTTACATCCCTCATACTTGCAAATGTTTCATATCCATCTCTTGCTAGTGCTAACACTGTTTCTAATCCAATGCCTGATGAACTACCAGTTACAAGAGCGACTTTTTCCATAGTTATCTTGTTTTTTTGTTATATTTATCCCATTTTGATTTTTCTATACTAATGGTTTATCTCCTTCTACAGGATCAATTAATTCCGTTTTCTCTCCATTGTTGATTCTTTCTAAAATTTCCAATGCTGAATATTTGTGTAAAAATTCATTATTATTCCCACATCTGTATGAAAATGTACATCGTGGACACCCTGCTTCATTTTTGCAAGGACATTCTTTTACAATGTGCATGCTTCTTTCAAGTGCTTTTTCAAATCTATCATACAATGCTTTACTTGCACCGCTACCTCCAATGGCTCCATCATATATGAAAATCAAGCCTGAAGTACCTAATGATATTCCTCCTAAATCTTGAGATACTCCGCCTGTAATCATATTACTACCCTCAATTACAACGTGTTCTGTAGCGTGATATCCGCTGGCTTCTGCATATTCTTCATCTTCAGATTCTTCCATAATTTTTAGAGGTCTTGGTGCGTGAAATACAATTCCTTTTGTAATAAAATCATATTCTAGAGGTTTATCTAACATTACTTTTTCACCTTGTGTAACTTCTTGTCCTAATTCTATATTCACATACCCGTAAACTTTTTTCTCAATATGCAATTTACAAAATGCTATTTCAATTCCCCCCGCATTTCTTTTTTCAAATACTGTTTCAATTGTTGGCCATTCTTCTGTTAATGATTTTGTATAATATGGATAATCCTTTGGAATTCTTTCAATTTTGGCATAATTTTTTTCAGGATAATTTAATTCTTTTACTTTGTAACGTGAACCTGCTAGAAAATAAATTGCATCTTTATGTAATTCTTCTAATGCTATTGGTAGTGTTCTATCTCCTACTTTTTTTCCATTTAGAAAAATATCTATTGATTTACCAATACCTCTTATACTATAATCATTTAAAATTAAATTAATTTTTTCAAAATTTGGAATAAGTCTATTATTGGATTCTATAATATTTTCTTTAATGACATGATGTTCAATTACCTCTTGATGTTCTTTTAATTCATGTTTTGAAATTGGTTTATCGCATGCCATTGCTAGAATTTGAAATTCTTCTACAAATGGATTATTTGGATCAATGTATGTTTTTTCAATATCTTCAAAATAATCATCAGGATGATTTTTGTAATATTGAGAAATAGGATCATTCCCTAATACTAAAAATGCATATCCTCTTTGACCTTTTCTTGCAGCTCTTCCTATTCTTTGAGTTAGTCTGTTAACTGGTATTGTAGATGATATAACACAATCCACATTTCCAACATCTATGCCTAATTCAAGCGTAGGAGTACATGAAATTGCTTGCAATTTATCTTCCTTGAATTGTTTCTCTACTGACATTCTATAATTTGCCATTAGTCCTGCCCTATGCACTTTGATGTTTATTTTTTGTTTTTTTGCCTGCATTGCTAAAAGTTCTGCATTCAAATGTGAATTGCTAAAAATCATTGTTTTGTGATTTTTATCTGTTAACTTTTTTGTTAATTCTACCATCAGTTTTCTTTGTGTTCTAAGTGATGGAAATAACATGACAAAATCTGTTTCACCTTTTTTACCTGATCCTTTGACGAGTTGCATTTTTTCTCCAAATAATTGTTCACAAAATGCCTTGGCATCTTCCAGAGTTGCTGACGCAGCAATGAATTGTAATTTATTATTACAAATACGTTTTAGTCTTTTTATGATATAATGAACATTTGATCCAAAAATTCCTGAATACACATGTGCTTCATCTACTACTAAAATTTTTGTTGAATTTAATAGAGATGAAAATTTTGTTTGATGCCATAGATGATAATGTAAAACATCAAAATTTGTAACTAAAATTTCTGGCGGTGTTTCATTAATTTCTCTTCTTTCTTCTATTTTGGTATCGCCATCAAAAACTTTAACATTGATTTTAATTTTATCTGCAAATTTCTTAATTTTTGGAAATTGATCTCTAGCTAATGCTTTTGTTGGATATACAAAAATTGCAAATACTTTGCCTTGATTCGATTCTTTTTTTATTTTTTCAATTACTGGAATTAAAAATGCCTCTGTTTTTCCTGATGCCGTTGGAGCTTCAATTACAATGTTTTCTCCAAATACTATTTCTTGAATTGCATCTTCTTGAAATTTATAAAATTGATTTATTTTTAATTCCTTGAGATAGTCTGAAATATTTTCATCTAATCCTAATTCCTCAACTTTACATCCCATTTTAGGCTCAGAATTCTTTAAAATTTTATAATCTGAAATAAAATCCTTTTTTGAAAACAAAATTTCTTCAATAAATTTTTCTGGACTAATTTTACCAATCATCTCTTTAATTTCCTTTTCTGATCTGATGATACCTTCATCTGCTAATCCTTCAGTTAATCCTTTTTCAGTAACTAATCCTTTATCAAATCTTTCTAGAAATTCTAAAAATACTTCATCTGGATTTTTTGAAAATTCTAGTATGTCTTCAATACCGCATTTACTACAAGATACATGCATTTTTTTGTTGAATGTTTTTTGAATTTCAATTTTTGATTTACATTTTGGACATGAAAATTTCAAGATCTAATAAATAAGAAATGTCAGGTGATTTATTGTTTAATTTTTTTCCTAACCAATGAGATTATTAACCTAGAAACAATCTTCAATTTAAAAATGAAAAAAATAGAAATTAATCATATTTACAACCAAAACTGTATTGATGGAATGAAATTAATTCCTAAAAATAAAATTGATCTTGTAATCACTGATCCTCCATTTGCTATTAATTTTAAAGCAAAAAAAGCCAATTACAATCGAACTGCTTCTAATGTCTTATCTGGATACAATGAAATTAAGCCTGAGGATTACTATGATTTTACATTCTCTTGGATGAGTGAGGTGTTTAGAATTTTAAAGGATTCTGGTAGCATGTATGTTTTTTCAGGCTGGAATAATCTTAAGGATATTTTATCTGCTTTAGATGATGTTGGATTTACAACTATTAATCATATTATTTGGAAATACCAGTTTGGAGTTGTGACAAAAAAGAAATTTGTTACTTCACATTATCATTGTCTTTATGTTTGCAAAGATGATAAAAAACGTAAATTTTTCCCTTTTTCTAGATTCAAACAAGAGGATAAAACTGAAAATGGTCGTAGTCTTCATTATCGTGATAAGGAGGATGTTTGGGATATTAAACGAGAATATTGGACTGGAGATGAAAAAACTCCTACTAAACTTCCATTAGAAATAATTAAAAAATTATTGGAATACTCTAGTGAAAAAAAAGATATTGTCTTTGATCCTTTCCTTGGTTCAGGACAAACTGCTGTTGTAAGTAAATCTCTCAATCGTCGTTTTATTGGATTTGAAATTGTTCCTGATTATTATAAATTTGCTAAAAAGAGATTAGATAAAGATCTCTACAGAATTAAAAAAGTGAAGTAATCATTATTTTGTTTTAGTAGTGTCTGTTGTTTTTTGACCCATCTTTAAAGAAATTGCTTTTTGAAGTTCTTCATCTGTCTTCCCTTCTGTTTCAATTCCAGCTGATTTAGATATCATTTCTAATTTTTCCCTTTCTGTTTCAACTGGACCTGAAATTTTTGGTATTTCGTCAGTTACTTCTTTCATTTGCTGTTGAATTTCATTTTTTGCATTATTGTATTCGCTCATAACTTTTCCCATTTTTTTAGCAACTCCTGGGAGTTTACCCGTTCCTAAAACTAGCACAACTGCCGCAAATATAATTATCATCCATTCACTTCCGCCTATGTTCAATGAATGCTCTAACATGTTCAGTTATTTTTTGATTTAAAATTAAACGTAATGTTTCATATTGTGCCTAACTCACTTGTTATTTTAAATAATTATTTATTCACTAATTTTTAATGGCTCCAATTTCTTTCTTGAAATTATTGCCAATATTGTAATCCCTACCCCTATGATGGCAAATATGATGTATGGTGTTTCATTTCCAAATGATTGAGTTATTGGTCCTCCTATAGTTGGTCCAATTGCCCACCCTAATCCAAAAATTGTTTCATATGCTCCGATAATTTTTCCAGATATGCCTTTTTTTGTTTTGCTTAAAATAATTTCTAAGGTTAATGGAAAAAATATGCTAAATCCAAATCCCATTAAAACTAGAGCAATTCCAAACATGATGATTGAATCTGCAACAACTGATATTCCTAATCCTATTGAAACTGCTAGTGTTGCTGCAATCAAAGTTTGACTTGTTCTTTTTGCAAATTTTCCTGCTAATGCAAGTGAAATTACACGTGAAATTCCAAAGGCAAAATATAGATATAAAATATCTGTTGCGCTCATTCCTTTATCATTAAGAAATGCTGGAAAAATTGTTAAAATTATTCCAAATGCTGATGTACAAAAAATTAGTAATGTAATCACTTCAGGAAATTTTTTCATATCTTTAATTGCTGAAAAAGAAAATCTCTCATGTTGCTTTTTGATCTTTTTCCTTGATGCTAGTAGTGCAGTAATTATTGCTGCAGCTAAAATGAATGCTGCAATTTGGAATAATATTCTATATGTTACCTCTATGTTTTCTAAAAATGCTGTACCTATCAATGGCCCTATCATAAAACCCATTACAAAAAACATTGTAAACCATGAGATATTTTTCACTCTATTTTTTTCTGTACTTTCGTTTGAAATAATGGCCTCACATGGTGGCCAGAAAAATGCATGAGCTATGCCTGTCATTATTCTGAATCCCATTATTTCTGGAACTGACTGTGCAATGGATAAAAGATAAATTGATGCTGAGTTGATTGCTGCTCCTACTGCTAGTATGTATGCATTGTTTATTCTATCTAACAATATTCCTACAAAAAGTGGAATGAACATGTATGGGACAAAATTTGCTAATCCGATTAAACCTAATTCTGAGTATGTTGCACCGATTACATTTTTTGCAAAAATTGGAAGTAATGGACCATGAAGACCATATGATATGCCTATGATCAATCCTGTTAGGTTTACTAAAATTAAAACTCTATTCATTTGTATGCTGCAACCATTATTGCACCACCCATAAGATCTTTCTCGAATTCAACTCGTGAAAATTTTTCTAATAGTAATCCTTCTAGTTTTTTATTTTGAGGCCATCTTTGAAATGTACCATACAATGTTCCAAATTTTAATCCTAATCTTCCTCCTGCACTAAATGCAAGAATTGGTAGAATACATCTTAGGTAAAATGCAACTCCTGCTCTGATAAATTGATTATCTGGTTTTCCTAAATCTACAATTACCATTCTTCCTTCTTTTTTTATTACTCTATGAATTTCAGAAATTGCAATTCTTAAACTAATTGCATCTCTTAATGAATATCCGCACAACACTGCGTCAAATTCTTCATCTCTAAATGGAATATGTTCAAAAATACCATTTGCCATATCTGGGGTTTTTTCAAAATGTGAACCTGTATTTTTGAGCATAGGTACTAGAGGATCATAAAGTGTAATTGAAATGTCTCCGCCTGTAATCTTTAGTGCAGTTTTAGACATATTTCCAAATCCAGAACCTGCATCTAAAATTTTATTTCCTTTGAATACCCTTCCTGAAATTCCTCGATTTCTATGCTCTACATCCTTACCTAATGATATTATTGAATTAACCTTATCATAAATTGGAATAATTTCCCGAAGTACTTCTATAACTTCACTCCAATAACTACTTCCTAAACCCAAATTTGTTTTCTCCTTGTATCTAATTGAATATTTTTCAAACCTAAAATTTTTATTCGCTTGTAAACTTTGATACGTTTTTAGAATAGTTTTGTAAATCTTCGTCTGAAACTTTTTCAAATACTTTTGATTCTGATGTGACTTTGGCCATTTTTACATTTTTAATTTCATCTTTTACTTCTGCTTTAATGTTAATTGATGCAATAGCTAATGCTGCTGCATCTTCTAAACTCATATCTGGATTATAATTTTTTTCTAAAAATGAATTTACTTCATCAGCTCCTGCACCTATTGCAACTGCTGTAAATTGTACATAAGTTCCACTAGGATCTACTACGTATACTGATTCACCTTTTTGATCAATTCCTGCAATAATCATAGAAACACCATTTGGACGTACTCCTCCATATTGTGTAAATTGATGAGCTGTATCTGCTAAATATTTTGCAACTGTTGCAATTTCTACTGATTCGTCGTATGTCATTCTGTTGCCTTGTGAAAATGCTCTTGCACTATCTACTTGAACACGTGCATCTGGAATGTATCCTGCTGCTGCAACGCCAATATGATAATCTACTTGAAAAATTTTCTGTGTAATATTTTTTGTTTGTAATGCTCTTGCTTTTTCCTCAACTGCCATTACAACTCCTTGTTTAGTACTAATTCCAATTGCTAATGTTCCTCTTTTTACGGTCTCAATAGCATATTCTACTTGATATATTCTGCCATCTGGAGAATACATTGTAGGTGTCATATCGTAACCTCGTGATGCCATCATGATATCAAAACTTTATTCTCAGTCAATTTAAGGGTAATTGTCTCTAGTTTATTGCAATTTTATTTTCTAAAAATTTTCGATCTCTCTTTTTGAACCAAACTTATATAATCTGAATACCATTTTTATCGTTATTATGGTAAAGTCCGATCCGTTTGCAAATGCAACTAAACAAGTCAATGATGCTTGTGATGTTCTTGGTATTACCGATAAAGGCATTCGTGAATATCTTGCAATGCCAAATAAGATGTTGAGAGTTAAGATTCCTGTTAAAATGGATAATGGAAAAATTAGAATATTCACTGGTTTTAGAAGTCAACATAATAACGATAGAGGACCATACAAAGGTGGTATCCGTTACTTTAACCCTGAAGGCGGTGTTGAATATATGGAAAGAGAAGTTATGGCACTTTCTTCATGGATGACATGGAAATGTGCAATTGTTGATGTTCCTTTTGGTGGTGGAAAAGGTGCAATCTATGTCAATCCAAAAACTGAGAAACTCAGTGATGGTGAAATGGAGAGACTAACAAGAGGATTTGCTTTTAAAATTTCTGAAGTCATTGGACCTGAAAAAGATATTCCTGCCCCTGATGTTTATACCACTGGCCGAGAAATGACCCAAATTATGGATACTTTTAGTAAATTAAATGGAAACAAATATTCTCCTGGTGTGATTACCGGAAAACCAATTTCAATGGGTGGTTCTTTGGCAAGAAATGTTGCAACTGGATTGGGAACTGCATACACTGCAAGAGCTGCAGCAAAAATTTTGAAAATTAATTTAAAAGGTGCAAAGGTAGTTTTACAAGGATTTGGTAATGCCTCTACATTTGCTGGTGAATATTTAGAAAAAATGGGTGCAATTGTAATTGGTGTTAGTGATTCAAAAGGTTCTATTTTAATTCCAAAAGGTGCTAAAGTTAGTAAAATTTTAGAACATAAACAAAAAACTGGTTCTGTTGTAGATTTTACTGGAAGTAAAAAAGTTTCTACTGAAGAACTACTAACTGCAAAATGTGATATTTTGATTCCTGGAGCTTTAGAAAATCAGATTACTGCTGCGATTGCAAAAAAACTTAATTGTAAAATTATTGCTGAAGCTGCAAATGGTCCCACATTACCTGAAGCAGATCCTATCATTGAACAGAAAAAAATTCTTGTTGTTCCTGATATTTTAGCTAATTCTGGTGGTGTTTGTATTTCTTATTTAGAGTGGGTTCAAAATAATATGGGCTATTATTGGAGCTTTGATGAAGTTGCATCTAAGATGGAGAAAAATATTACACAAGGATTCAAAGACACGTATGCATTATCTAAAAAACACAAGATTGACATGCGTAAGGCTGCAATGGTTTTAGCAGTTGGACGTGTTTTAGAAGCATTTAATCAAAAAGGTATCTGGCCTTAATTCAATTCATCTCTATAATTGACATTTAATTCCAATTATGTCTAATGTCCTACTAATACAAAATACTACATCTGAAGGTTCAGGATATCTGGGTAAATTATTGACTGATGATGGATTTGATATTACTTCAGTTAATGCAAAATATGAGAAAATTCCTGAGAAAAGATTTTCACTTGTAGTAATTTTAGGTGCCCCTCAAAGTGCTAATGATGATTTACTTTATCTCAAAGAAGAACAAAAATTAATCAAAAATTATGTTCAGAATGATATCCCTGTTTTAGGAATTTGTTTGGGGTCACAACTAATTGCAAAAACTTTTGGTGCTAAAGTCTACAAAGGACCAAAAAAAGAAATTGGATTTTATCATGATCTTATGATCTCAAATAATTCTAAATTATTTTATGGGTTCAAAAATCCATTCTCTGTATTTCATTGGCATGGTGATACTTTTGATTTACCTGTTGGTGCTACCCGACTAGCATTATCCAAAAATTATTCAAATCAAGCATTTCAATACAAATCTGCAATTGGTCTCCAGTTTCACCTTGAAGTAAATGAACAAATGGTGAATCTTTGGCTTGATAAAACTGAAGAAAAATTACAACAAATTCCATATATTGATCCCTTAAAAATTCGATCAGATATCAATGAAAATATTTCTATTGTTAAATCAAACATGGAAATTTTTTATAATAATTTTAAATCTGTATTTGGGCTTTGACCAAAGTTTAATATATTGAGTTTTGATTTCATCGATCGAACAATGACTGTTGTGAACAAACTTTTTGAAGAAACCATTCAAACCGATCACAAAGTCATTACTGAAGAATTATCTAAATCTATTCTCAAAACTTATGGAATTAAAGTTCCACCTTATGCCCTAGCAACATCTGCATCTGAGGCTGTAAAACAAGCAAAAAAAATTGGTTTTCCACTTGTAATGAAAGTAGTATCTCCGCAAATTTTACACAAAACTGATGTTGGTGGAGTTAAAGTTGGAATTAACGATATTGCTGATGTTAAAAAAACATTTGACGATATGTTTAATCGTCTTTCTAAAAAGAAAGGCGTTAATGTCAAAGGAATTCTTTTGGAGAAAATGGTTCCAAAAGATGGTGTTGAATTAATTGTAGGTATTCAAAATGATCCTCAATTTGGTCCAATGATTATGGTTGGATTAGGTGGAATTATGACTGAAGTTTTCAAAGATGTTGCATTTAGAATGCTTCCAATTACAACATCTGATGCAAAATCTATGTTGAATGAACTAAAGGGTTCAAAACTTCTAAAAGGATTTCGTGGTAGTGCTCCAATTGATCTAAACATGATTGCAAAAGCACTTGTACAAATTGGAAAAATGGGTGTTGATAATGCAGATTATGTTAACAGCATTGATTTCAATCCTGTGATTGTATATCCAAAATCTTACTTTGTAGTAGATGCAAAAATTATTCTTAATAATGAATTAAAAAAGAATTCAATTTCAAAAGCAAAACCAAATACAACATCCATGGAGTCCTTCTTTACTCCAAAATCTGTTGCATTAGTTGGTGCATCTGCAACACCTGGAAAAATTGGTAATTCTGTATTAGATGCACTTGGAAAACAAGATTACAAAGGTAAAGTATACCCAATCAATCCTAAACAAACCTCTATTCTTGGACTCAAGTGTTATCCTTCTTTGGATGCAATAACTGAAAAAATTGATCTTGTTGTTATCTGTGTTGATCTTTCAGCATGTGGAGAAATTATGAAAACTTGTGCAAAGAAAGGAATCCATAATGTTGTAATTGTTTCTGGTGGTGGAAAAGAACTTGGTGGTGATAGAGCCACAATGGAAGCTGAAGTAAAAGAATTATCTTTAAAACATAAAATTCGTGTAATTGGTCCTAATTGCATTGGAATGTTTAATGCTGCAAATAGACTTGATTGTGCATTCCAAGGACAAGAAAGAATGGTACGTTCAAAATTAGGACATGTTGCATTCTTCTCACAAAGTGGAACTATGGGAATTAGCATGTTAGAAAGTGCTGATTTGTTTGGTTTATCAAAAATGATTAGTTTTGGTAATCGTTCTGATGTTGATGAAGCAGATATGATTTGGTATGCTGCAAATGATCCTCAAACCAAAGTAATTGGATTATACGTTGAAGGATTTGGAGATGGTAGAAAATTCATCAATACTGCTAAACGTGTAATGAAAGATCACCAGAAACCTATTGTTATTTGGAAAAGTGGAAGAACTAGTGCTGGTGCAAAACAAGCTGCATCTCATACTGGTTCTCTTGGTGGTTCAAATGCAATGATTATGGGTGCATTCAAACAAGCAGGAATTATTTCAGTTGACAGTTATCAGGAATTAGTTGGAGTCTTAAAGGCACTAGCTTGGCAACCTGCAGCAAAAGGTAATCGTGTTGCTATGACTAGTAATGGTGCTGGTCCAATGATTGGTGGAATTGATCAATTAGAAAGACTAGGTCTTACAATTGGAAACCTTTCACCAAAAATTCGTAAAAACATAAAGGATCATTTCCCACCTGCTGTTCCAATTCATAACGGTAATCCTGCAGATGTAGGTGGCGGTGCAACTGCTGATGATTATAATTTTGTCCTTGAACAATTTTTAGATGAAAATAATATTGATATTGCTATGCCATGGTTTGTATTCCAAGATGACCCTCTTCAAGAAACAATTGTTGATTATTTAGCTACTCTTTCAAAGAAACAGAAGAAACCAATTATTGCTGGTGGTAATGGTGGTCCATACACTGAAAAAATGATAAAGTTAATTGAAGAACATAATGTTCCCGTTTATCAAGACCTTAGAACTTGGGTTGCAGCTGCATCTGCATTAGCTCAATGGGGTAAAGTTCGCGGTAAATAGAGAACATTTAAGTTTCGTATAATTTCCGCTGTAACTATGTCACTAGTTACCA
>Ga0209089_10002016_pt1 | contig 18224 bp, 18 predicted proteins | sample ArcticOcean_MG_C_FD_187431 | JGI IMG/M metagenome (GOLD analysis project Ga0209089, IMG submission 187431) | Marine microbial communities from western Arctic Ocean - ArcticOcean_MG_CB2_150 (SPAdes) (version 2) | ecosystem: Environmental > Aquatic > Marine > Oceanic | place: Arctic Ocean: Canada... | reverse complement strand
TTTTTTTTTATTTTTTTTTTCAAAATAGTTGGCTCAATTTTGTATCCACCATTTCCCAAAATTGCATAAGCTTTGGCGAGCTGCAGTGGTGTGGTAGTAATTCCATGACCAAAGGATGCGGTAGCAAGTTTGCATTTTCCCCATCTAAAAGGCAATGGAGTTCCCACTTCCTCTATTTCAAAGTCGATTTTTTTAAAAAGTTCTAATGAATTTAAAAAATTACTGTATTTTTCTATACCAATTCTTTGAGCTATTCGAACAGCTCCTATATTAGAAGATCTAATTAAAATTTGCTCAACTGTTAAATTTTTTGGTAATTTATCGTGCTCTGAAATTTTTCTTCCTGAGCAAAATATTTGATTTTCCAGTTCTTCAAATATTGTGTCAGTGTTAATTAAATTATTTTCTAAAGCTGCCGCTACAGTAAAAGTTTTAAAAACCGAACCTAATTCATAGACTCCTTTTGTAATCTTGTTTGTAAAAATGTCCTCATCAATAGAAGCTCTCTTATTTAAATCATAATCTGGCAACGAAACTAGCGAAAGAATTTCACCATTTTCTACATCCATTAAAACTGCCGCGCTTCCTATATTGTTAAAATGGACTTGTGCTTTTATTAATTCTTCTCTTATTAAATATTGCAAATTTGAATCTAAGGTTAAATTTAAAGAAGAATTAATTAAATTTTTTTTTAAATTGGAATCAAAAAACTTTTCTACGCCAGAAATTCCATTATTTTTATCATCAATTTGTCCTATAATATGACTGAAGAGATTTTTTTGAGGATATATTCTGTTTTGTCTTTTTGGAAAATCTATAGCCTTATCACCTAAGAGCCAAAGTTTTGTATATTCTTCTTCTGTTAATCTTCTTTTAATATAAAAATATTTATTTTTATTTAAATTCCTTTTTATATTATCAATATCAATCCTAGGAATAGAAAGTTTTAAATTTATTAGTAGTTTTTTTTTATCTTTTACAAGTTTTGGTGTAACGGCAGCATCATATATATCTATATTTCTTGCAATTAGAACTCCATTTCTATCAATAATATCACCTCTCTCTTTTTTAAAGTCAAATTTTTCATTTAAAAGATAATAATTTTTTTCTTGTGATAAAGAGAGATAAATTATTTTTAAACTAAAAATACCTATAAGGCTTATAAAAATAAAAAATAAAAAAGCTGTTCTGTTAAGTGATATTTTAGTTAAATTACTTTTTATACTATTAACTATTATTTCTGATTCTTTGTAGTCCTCAAAAAAAAAACTTTTCTTTTTTAATTTTTTGCTTTTTTTAACAGTCATTAAAAACTACTTTCCTGGCACAATTGGAATACCTAAAAAAATTTTTACAATTTGAAAAGCGGCCCATCTTTGCGCCCGCTCAGATTTAATAACAATTTCTGGATCATTATAAAGATTAGTTAGCTCTTTTTGGGTTAACTTTATTTTTTTTGATAGTTTAATTTTCAATTCTTGACTTAGTGTTTTAGGTTCAGAATATATCTTTTTAAGTTTTGCTAAATCTTCTTTTTTTTTATTAATCCTATTTATAATTTGTGCTTTGGATTTATCTGAAAATGTTTTTTTTTCTTTAATTTTTTTGGCTTTTGTTTGAACAAAATTTTTCTCACTATTATTTAGATTTCTTATTTGATCTCTTTTATAATAAATAAAATCAGTTTCTAAATAATCATTTGCTAACAAAGATATATTTTCTGGAGAAGCGATAACTTCATAATCTAGTGTAGCCTGATGTAAATTAAATTTATGTTCATAAATTGACTTTTGTAATTCAGTAATTTCTTTTTCTAAATATCTTGTTTCATTCTTTATAAAAGAAACTGCTATTAGTCCAAAAATAAACAAAATTGAAACTAGTGAATATTTTTTAAAAAGATTATCATTATCCTTTTTAGGTACACTTTCTAACCATTTATTAGAGTTTATTTCACTATCTTCATTTATAGTTTTTGTTTTAGCTATAGTATTAGTCCATATTGTGGGATCAATAGTCATAATGTAATTTCATCCATTTCAAAATAACTTTTGTAATTTTTTTTAAATTCATCAAAATTAAAAAAAGAGTTATTGTTCCTTACGGCATATCTTAACTTTGCTGATCTCGATTTTGTATTTTCTGCAATTTCTTCATTGCTTGGCACTAGAGGTTTCTTAGATAATATTTTAAACAAACCATTTTTCTTCTTTTTTAAAGGCAAGTACCTCGATGGATTTTTATTTAAATCAGAATAAAAATTAAAAAAATCTTTAACTATTTTGTCTTCTAGAGAATGAAAACTAATTACAACTAGAGTTCCATTGGCTGGTAAAATTTGTGAAGCTAAAATTAAACCTATAATTAGTTCTGTTAACTCTTGATTCACAAAAATCCTTATCGCTTGAAAAGTTTTGGTGGCAGGATTTTTTTTATAAATATTATAATTTTTTTTTACTTTATTAATTATAGACGCAAGTTCTTCTGATGTTTGGATTGGTTTATTATTTCTATATTGATTAATTTTATTTGCAATTTTATTTCCATCTTTCTCTTCGCCAAATATTTTTATTATTTTAGCTAAATACTTTTTGTCCAAATTATTTATAACATCATATGCACTATACTTATTGATTCCCATTTCCATATTAACTGAATTTTTTGAATTAAATGAAAATCCTCTCTCTTTGTCGTATAGTTGAAAAGTAGATAAACCAAGATCAAATATTATGCTTTTGGGGGCTTCGCTGGTTTTTATTATTTTATCAAGTTCGCTAAATTTTTCTTGAAAAAAACTAAACCTATCTGGATATTTTTTTTCAAGAGTTGCAGCGTACTTTTTTACAAAATTATCTCTGTCTAGAGCTAATACTTTTGTGTTAGGATGTTTTAATATTGCCTTAGAGTATCCGCCGCCTCCAAAAGTACAATCAACAAATGTGCCACCATGCTGAGGGGATATAATGCTTAATACTTGATTTAGCATCACTGGATAATGTTTTGTATTTTCCAATGACATGGTGGCATTCATAAAATTTTTTTCTTTCCATTTAGTTTTTTTGTTTTCTCAAAAATGCTGGAATTTCAAAATCTTCTTCTAGTTCTGTTTCGTCAAACATTTCTGGCTCTTTAATGATTGAAGATTCTTGTGCTATTTCATTATTATCAAAAACTTTTATTTCTTCTTCTTGTGAGGTAGTTTCTTCTTGATGTTGTGAAAATAGTTCTGGTGTAGATAATTCAATGCTATCTACTTCAAAATTTAATGGCTCCTTATTATGAAGATCCTCATTTTGTTGGTTGTTTTCCATATATGTTGCGCTTTCTAAAGAAATATTTTCTTGATGAGGTTCTATTTTTTCTTGAATTTGCTCTTTTAAAATATCTTGTTCAGGCATGTTTTCTTGCTCAATAGAAGTATTAATGTCCAGCGCAGTCGCGCCATCAATAGCCCCTAATGTTTGATTCATGACTAACGTGCTTGTGTTTGTATCATTATGACCATTGTTTCTGTTTTGAATCCTGTGAACCATGCTAACTACTGGTTTTATTTGTGGAGCTTCATTGTCTAATGCTGTTGCAACAATTGATACTCTCATTTTTCCTTCCATCTCTAAATCTGTAATTGCTCCAATAATTAACTCAGCCTCCGGGTCGACCTCCGCTCTAACTTTATTTACAGCTTCATCAACTTCGAAAAGAGTGAGATCTTTTCCTCCGGTAATATTTATTAAAAGTCCCCTTGCTCCTTTAAGAGAATACTCATCTATTAATGGATTTTTTAAAGCTGTTTCCGCTGCTTCAAATGCTCTTTTTTCTCCTTCAGCTTCGCCTGTGCCCATCATAGCTTTACCCATTCCGCTCATAACAGTTTCAACGTCCGCAAAATCTAAATTAATTAATCCAGGTCTTACCATTAAATCAGTAACGCTTTGGACTCCTTGTTTTAAAACGCGATTAGATAATTCAAAAGATTCCTCAAAAGTAGTTTTTTCACAAGCAACTTTAAAAAGATTTTGATTTGGAATAACAATATTTGTATCAACATGTTTTTTTAACTCTTCTAATCCTTGTAAAGCTCTTCGCATTCTACTTGGACCTTCATACAAAAAAGGAAGTGTTACAACTCCTACTGTAAGTATATTTAGCTCTTTCGCTGCTCTTGCAATTACATGGGATGCTCCAGTTCCAGTTCCTCCTCCCATTCCAGCAGTAATAAAAATCATATTACACCCTTGGAGGTAATTGATTATTTCATTTAATGACTCATCGGCAGAAGCTTGACCAATATCAGTTTTTGCTCCAGCCCCTAATCCTTTTGTTAAACTTGAACCTAGTTGAATCTTTGCATCTGCTTTATTAACTTTTAAATCTTGTGCATCAGTATTTACCGCAACAAACTCTACTCCTTTCATTCCGGTCTCAATCATTCCATTAATAGCATTTCCTCCCGCACCACCAATTCCTAATACTAAAATTCTAGGTTTAAGTTCTTTTAATTCTGGTATATTTACATTTATTGTCATTCAGCCTCCTTTTTAAATTGTGTTTCCCATTTTAGGCTTGCTCTATTCAAATTAGCTTTCTTCTTAGCTTGTGCTTTGAATTTTTCAAATAATTTTGGTTCCCAAATCTGAAATGTTTTTCCTTGTCCTACAAAAAGTATTTTTTGTTTAATTTTTGCGTGATTTAGAAGTGTCTCAGGTATAGAAATTCTACCTTCGGTATCAAAGTGAAGATTAATACTCTCGGCTAACACAGATGTAGCAAACACATCTCTTTTTTCTTCAAATGGGTTTAATGAATCTATTGATTCAGAAAGTTTTTCTATTCTGTTTTGTGAACATCCCTCAATTGAAGGGTTATTAAATGATGGGTAACAAATAACACCGTTATAACCCATGCTACTTAAATAAGATCTAAAACTGGCTGGCACTGATACCCTCCATTTTTTGTCTAATTTGTTTTCGTAAGTAGATAAAAACATATTTTTTTAAGTCAGCAGCGCTCTCTAAGAAATCAAACATTTTGCTATGATTTAACTTTTCAAACACCATATACCCTCCTTTGGGAATGTATGGGATAATATGGGTTTTCAACCTGGACGTCAATACCTTAATTTTTTGCAAAACCTTGTTTTTAGGCCCAATTGCGAGAATTGATAATTTGGTACAAAATTGAATCTTTTCAGAATCAAAACATGAACATTTCAAATTATCTAATTAAATAACATTTAAAGGATTTTATAAATTAGCCAGACAATCTATAAGCCGGGTTCTGTCATTAAAATTGGTCATTTATCTGGGACTAAATTCGCATTTAGCCTCTAGCAACCAACCCAGATAGCTAACTAAAAACTGTTTTTAGCCTAAAAGGCAATGCTATCTCTATTTGGTCTTGCTCCCGGTGGGGTTTTCCATGCGTTTTTTGTTACCAAAAAACCGGTGTGCTCTTACCACACCTTTTCACCCTTGCCTTGATAAGGCGGTTTATTTTCTGTGGCACTATCCCTAAGGTTTCCCTCGCCAGATGTTATCTGGCACCGCGTTCTTAAAGAGCCCGGACTTTCCTCTCTTGTTTATTCAACAAAAGCGACCAATTAATTGTCTGGCAGTTGTTTTATTAAGTAAAAAAAACCTTTAAATCAAGAGTTTTTTAATAAATTTTGAGCAATTATTAAGCATTCCTTATCAATAATGCCGTTAATTAACTTTTTTCTGTAATGCCTCTGGAATGCTTTGACCATTTTCTTAAAATTAGATTTTTTTTTACCTTTAAAACAATAGCCTATTTTAACTAAATTTTTAATGAATTCGATTTTAGATTTTTTAAAAATTCTAACTCTTCTAAATTTAATAAGTTCATTAGATTTGCAGTTGTACCAAATCCCAATTTTTTTTTTTGCTAACTCTTCCCATGGAAATTTTTCACCTGGATCTTTTTTCCTCAATGGAGCTATATCTGAATGGCCAACCACGATTTTAATTCGATATTTTTTAATAAGATTTTTGCATAATTTAATTAAACTAGAAATTTGTTTTTTTTTAAAAGAAGCATAGCCAAATTGATGACCTTTATTTACCAATTCAATGCCAATAGAATTCTTATTTAAACTTTTATATTTTCCCCAACAAGATTTTCCAGCATGCCACGCAATTTTATTGTCTTTAACTAATCTATAAATCTTTCCATTTCGCCCAATCACAAAGTGGCTACTAACTTCAAATTTTGGATTAGAAAGCCTAGAAATTGATTCCCGCTCAGATTGCATCCCTGTATAATGAATTACTATTATTTTAATCCAACCAAATGGTCTATTTTTTTTATTAAAATTAGGTGAAAAAAGATCAATAATTTTCATATTGTTAAATTTTTAGAGAAACTGTATAAATCATTATTTATAGTATAATAACTATTTTATTAGCAAATGTTATACATAATATAAAAATTGGAAATTTGGTTATGAGAAAAATTATATATTTAAGTATTTTTTTATTTACTTTGCAATTTAATGCAGTTTTTGCAGGATCTACTGATAGCGAAGAATTAAAAACAAAAAAATCTTCAAATGTGACTAACGAATGTTTTGAAGGTTTCAGTAGAGCTATGTTTTCATTTAATCATGGTTTAGATACAGCTGTATTAGAGCCAATTGCTAAAGGCTATAGGTCTCTTCCCGTCCCAATAAGAAAAAGCACAGGGAATGTGGTTGGTAATTTGCGCTCATTATTAACTATTTCGAATAATGTTTTACAAGGAGATTTTAATGCAGCAGGAAATACAGCTGGAAGATTTTTAATAAATTCCACTGTGGGAATTTTTGGAATTTTTGACCCAGCAAGCAAAATGGGCTTCCAAGAAAACGATAAAGAAGATTTTGGACAAACATTGGGTTCGTGGGGAACGGATAGTGGTTGTTATTTTGTGCTTCCAATCTTAGGACCAACAACTGTAAGAGATAGTATTGGTCTTGTTGGTAATGTATTTTTAGATCCAGTCTATCAAATTACTCATAATAGTGAGATAAGTGGTGGAGTAGGAAATGGGAATTATTCGGAACATAATTATTATTATTATAGAGGATCTGGCGTTGTAGACTTCAGAGCAAAAAATATTGAGTCGTTCGATAGTTTAGAAAAAAATGCTATTGATTTTTATGCTTCAGTAAAAAGTGTATACTTACAAGATAGAACAAAAAATATATTAAATTCAGAATCCGCTGTCGAAACTCAAGATGATGGCGATTGGGAAGAAATAGAAGATTAATCATTAGAAACTGTAAAATTATGAGAAAAAAAATTTTATTTATTTTCTTTTATATTTTTATAAATATATTAGCGCTAAATTCTAGCAATGCATACGATAGTGATCCAAAAAAATTCATTGGAGAAATTGTTGATGAGGCTAAAAAAATACTTATAGCCGAAAATAATAAAAAATATAAAGAAGAAAAACTTTCTGAAATAGCTTTAAAGACAGTTGATGTTAAAGGTATAGGCTTTTATACATTAGGAAAATATAGAAAAAATCTAACTGATGAGCAGCTAGAAGAATATGAATCTCTATTTGAAAAATACTTTTTAAAAAGTTTTACCTCAAGGCTATCAGACTACTCGGATCCAAAAATTGATGTACTTTCTGCAGAAGTTTTAAATCCAAAATATACAATGGTTAAAAGTCTTTTACAGGGTACAGACCAAAAACCAGAAGTAAAAATTGATTGGAGAGTTTATACAAAAGATCCTGCCAATCCTCTTATAAGAGATTTAATTGTTGAAGGTTTAAGTTTGGCAAGAACACAGAAAGAAGAGTTTGCATCCGTGCTGGAAAGCAATAACGGTGATATTAATAAATTATTTACTTCATTAAAAGAATTCATAAATAAATAAATCCTAGTTGTGGAAGAAAAGTCTAGAATCTTAAAAAAACTAAACAGCGATACTTCTAGACCTGTTTTATTTAACGAATCTCATGGTGGTAGCGAAAATCAATTAAGATTTTTATTAAAATACCTTCCTGATGAAAGTTTTAAAAATATAAATTTAATCTTAAACAATGCTGATACTAATTTAATTGAAAAAGATAGAATTAATGTTCTATGGATGCAACATTTTGTTAATCAAAAAGAGGCACAAAATTTGGGATCCAAAGATTATATTGATAAAATTGATTACATTGTATTCAACTCGAATTGGAACTTCGAAAAATTTTATTATCAATTTAAAATACCTGAAAATAAATCATTAGTAATAAGAAATGCAGTTGAGCAAATCGAATTTCATAAAAAACCTAAAGATAAAATAAATTTAATCTATCACACAACACCTTGGAGAGGACTTTCAAATTTATTAAAAATTTTTAAAAATTTAAACTTGCCAAATGTTGAATTGAATGTTTGTTCTTCTTTAAAAATTTATGGAAAAAAATTTGAAGATGTTTACGCACAAAAATATCAAAATATATTTGATGATTGCAAAAGTACAAAAAATGTTAATTATTTAGGTTTTGTTGATAACGAAAATATAATTAAGCTTCTAAAAAAAACACACATTTATGCATTTCCAAGTATTTGGCCTGAAACAAGTTGTATTTCTGCAATTGAAGCTTTAAGTGCAGGCTGTGAGGTTGTTACTACAAATCTTGGCGCTTTATACGAAACTTGTTCGCCATTCTCTAAATTAGTAGGGTTTGATAGAAATTTAAATAATTTAGAAAAAAAATATGAAAAAGCTCTTCAAGATAGTATAGAAAATTTTTGGTCTAGCAAAAATCAAAAAAAACTAGCCTTACAATATGAAATAATGAAATCAACCTACTCTTGGGATGTAAGAGCTGTTGAATGGAAAAATTTCTTTAATGAAGCTAGAAAGTAAATGAAATAAATAGTATTTTTATAATTCAATATGATAATTGTATTTAAAATTTTTTATATATGTCGAAAGTAGCTCTCATCACAGGAATTACAGGTCAGGATGGATCTTACCTTGCAGAATTATTACTTTCTAAAGGATATGAGGTGCATGGAATTGTTAGAAGAGTAGCTTTAGAAGATGAAATGCATAGACTTTGGAGGATTAGAAAAATTTTAAATAATATTTCTTTACATTCTGCGTCACTAGAAAGCTATGCTAGTATATTTAAAATTCTTCAAAAAATAAAACCTGACGAAGTTTATCATTTAGCGGCGCAAAGCTATGTTGGTTATTCATTTGAGGATGAATTTTCAACTTTTAATACTAATATTAATGGAACTCATTATATTTTATCAGCTGTAAAAGAATTTGCTGAAAATGTTAAATTTTACTTTGCAAGTTCTTCAGAGATGTTTGGTAAAGTTAAATATTCACCTCAAGATGAAACTACTGTTTTTCATCCAAGATCTTCGTATGGTATTTCAAAAGTAACGGGATTTCATTTGACAAAAAATTATAGGGAAGCTTACAAACTGCATGCTTCAAATGGTATTTTGTTCAATCATGAATCTCCAAGAAGAGGTTTTGAATTTGTAACAAGAAAAATTACATTCGCTGCAGCAAGGATAAAAAAAGGTTTACAAAAAAAACTTTATTTGGGAAATATAGAAGCCAAAAGAGATTGGGGTCATGCAAAAGATTATGTGCAAGCAATGTGGCTCATGCTGCAACAGGATGCTCCAGAAGATTATGTTATAGGCACTGGAAAAGACCATTCAGTAGAGGAATTTGCTAAAAAAACTTTTGATCACTTAAATTTAAATTATAAGGATTATATTGTGCTAGACAAAAATTTAATTAGACCAAGTGAAGTGGAAACGCTTTTGGCAAATTATTCTAAAGCTAAAAAAGTTTTAAATTGGGAGCCAAAAATATCTTTTGATAACCTGGTGTCTGAGATGATAGAATCTGATTTAAAACTTGTTGAAAATTATAAAAATTGATTAATTATATTTTAAAAATTTAGACCTTTTGTATTTTTCGTCATGTATTTAAAGCTTTCTAATGCAATCTTATCTCTCTTCATTACAGATTGTCTTAAATTTTCACCATAAGTAGACACAAGACCAGAGCCATCAGTATGAGTTTTATAAATTAAATTTAATTTTCCATCTTCATTTTTTTTAAGATGGTCTCTCAAAGAAAGTATTTTATTTCTTTTAAAAAAATATAAATAGTAAGAAATCCATAAATCATCATATAAGAAAAGCTCCTTATAGTTTTTTACTATTTTATCATAAAAATTTTTTATACCTTTAAGGAAGTTTGTATTTATTGCAAATCCATCTGCCCCCTGTCCAATTCCAAAACTTCCTAATGGATGAACATAAAAACTATAAGCATTATTTGGCTCTTTAGAGTAAAAGTATAAAAATTTTTCAATCATATAATTTTCGTAAATATTGTCATCATCAGCTAAAATAATTAGAGAATCTTTTTTTAGTTTTTCCAAAGATCCTAATAATTTTGTTCCGGGCCCACAGTCTTCACATCTTGTAATTTCAACATTGCTACTGTGAAACTTTGGGATCTGATTATCTTCTATAACCTCGGTAAAGCGTTTGTATTTATAGGGTATATTAATAAAAATTTTATCAGGTTTTTGAGTTTGATTAAGCAACGATTCTACTGATTTATTTAGACTTTTAATCCTTGATGGTATTGTGCTTAAAGAAACATAAATCATACATCTAAAACCCTACCCAAAATAAAACTTAGAGTTTTCCTCCATCAATCTTAATAAATCTTTAGGAAAAAATTTTTTATCTACTTTAACTGTTTCTACTTTTCTATGAAATAAATCTAAACCATTTTTTTGACAATTTTCTATATGTTCAATGCTTTTAAATTTATCATCATTATATTCTTTGTGAGCAAAAGCCTCGAACTTTTCTTTTATTTTTTTAACCCCACCGAATGATGAGAAGCTCCACCCTGAATCAGTAAAATGAGATATTTTATTTCTGTATCTTCTAAATTGATGCGGTGAATAAGCGTTACATATTTTTATTGTAGTAACTATACTTCCTCTCCAACTTTCTTTCCTAAGATAGTTACAATCAATATGAAACAAATGTTGCTCCATAGCTATTGGTGAAATTTTTTTAAAATCAGAAGATAAAATAAATTTTAATTTTTCTTTAGAAGGAATTTCATCAACATCACTTATAATTAAGATATCGTTATCAGAAAATTTTTTACATACTGTTTTAGTATAATTTCTCTGAAAATTCTCAATTCTCCAAGCGTCGTCTCCTTTAAGATCTTCTATAATAAAACTTTCTTCATTTTTTATTTTTTCAGTATCTATTTTGAGTTGATGATACTGAATTTTTTTAGAAAATTCCTTTAATTCATTTTTTAAAATATCTGGAAAATTCCAATCTTTTTTTTTTCCTTGGTGGGTAATGTCCGCCTCTATGACAACAAAATAGTCAACTACCTCGTTTAAATATTTTACTCTCAATTCTACTAATTCTCTCTCGTTAAAAAATTGAAAAGAATCTATAAGCATTATATTAATTATACTATATTGTTTTAAGCAATTTAAAAAATATTTTATGAAAAGTATTAAAATTACAGTTTATGGCTGGGATGGTTTTACATGTCAAATACCAAGAATTAAAGAAGCCATCCTAGATCTAGGTCACAATTTATCTGAAGATTCTCCTGAACTTATTTATTGTAATGACCCTATAGATTTTCAAAAGGCAATAAATTTAAAAAAAAAAAATCCAAAAGCTTTTTTAATATTGAACGTTTTAGATATTCCTTGGCATTTCCCAAATATAAATAAATTAATTAAAGTTTGGAAAGATTTATTGCTTAAGGCAGATGCTGTTACAACAATAAGTTTTAAGGTAAAAAATGATTTATCTAAATTTTTAGATAAAAAAATTTATGTAATTTATAACCCAGTTAAAGATGTATATTATGATGAGAAAATTAAAAAAGATAATATGTTTCTCTACGTTGGTAGAGCCAACGATCCAATAAAAAGAATTAATCTAGTTCATGAAAGTCTTACCAAAATTGAAGATGGTTTAAAAAAGATAAAAATTTGTGGTTCTGAAAACCCTGGATTTGGGAATTATCTAGGAATAGTTTCGGACACAATGTTAAATGAATTATACAATTCTTCAAAATATGTTTATCTAACATCAAAAGCAGAAGGTATTGGCCTAACAATGATAGAGGCAATGATATGTGGGACCATACCAATAATGTGCTCTGATAATTTAACAGCAAAAGAGTTTGCCCCAAAAGATTTTATTTGTGAGCCAAATCTACAATCTATTGTAGATAAAATTTTAGAATTAAACAAAGATTATAAAAATAAAAGAAATTTAGCCTTGAGCTATGGAAAAAAATACAAAATACAATTTAATAAAAAGAAAATTGCAGAAAATATTATTAATATTTTTAACTTAAGATAAATAGTTTGTTGGTGGGCCCGGCAGGATTCGAACCTGCGACCAATACATTATGAGTGTACTGCTCTAACCAGCTGAGCTACAGGCCCAAGTATTTTTGAATTTAACCATTTCTGTCTAAACTGCAATCAATCATTTTTTATATAAATACCAGTAAGTTTTTCCTTTAGTGATTTAATAGCTTCTAATCTTAGTTTTGGATCTAGTATTTTTTTACTTAATTCTTTATTTTCTAGAGATTCATAAATTTTTCCTATGAAATTATAGATCTTATCATTTTGCTGGAATTCCAACGCTATCAATAAAGTATCTAGAGCAAGATAATACAATTTATTTAAATAAAAAATTTTGCTTCTTATAAAAAGATATTCTGGATTAGCATGATACTCTTGGCTCATTTTTGATAATCTCATTTGAGCTTCATCAATTTTTTTTTCATTAACTAGTTTATCAATAATTTTTAATTCTTTTTCACTCATAAATTAATTTTACTATTAATGAAATTTTGGAGGTTTTTTTTATAATCTGCCCACCATTTTTTACAATTGTTAGATTCGTTTTTAATTTGATCACTAGTAAATTTTTTTATTATATTGCTTGCATCTTTCCATCTATCAATTTTTAAAAAAGGATTATTTGGAAACAATCTGTCATAATATTTATAGGCATTTTCTACAATAGGGATACACCCACATTCCAAAGCTTCATATAGTCTATAGGTTTCAGGATGAACAAAACCATTGGGACAAGGTAAAAATTGACTTGATGAAAGCACCTCGCTCATTTCATTGACTCCAAGAATTTTCTCATTAAATTTTTTTGTTTTATAAGAAAATGAAGGTTGGATACTTGAAAGTTGAAATAATAAATCATGCCTACTTGATTTGTGTGAGGTTCCTATAAACGCCCATTTATATTTGCGATTTTCATCCTTTTTTTTAAAATGTGTTCCTGATTTAAATCCAAGAGGAATACAACTAATATTTTTATTTTTAAAATATTTATTAGAACAAAAAGTTCTCCAAACGTAGTCACAATTACTATAAATAGAGCTTAAATCATGGATTCCCGACTCGTCACCTAAATGAATTAGAAAAATTTTTGAAGATAATAATTTTAATTTATTATAAAAATTAACTTTTTTTTCTACACTAGAATCAACTATTATTATAATATCTTGTCTCTCTATATCTTGTTCGTTATCTATAACTTTGTACTGAACTTTATCTAAAATTTCATAAATCCAATCATTGGAGTTATCTTTGTGGTATAGGCCCCATTTATGATTGACTGCATTTTCATCATTAGGCTCACCTAGCTTTGGATTAATTTGATTGTGGGTGTTCCAAAATAATTTAATCATTAAAGATTAAAATTTTATTTTTCTAAAAAGCTTTTTAAATGTTTTGATCTGCTAGGGTGTTTAAGTTTTCTTAAAGCCTTCGCTTCAATTTGCCTTATTCTTTCTCGAGTAACTGAAAACTGCAGACCTACTTCTTCCAATGTATGATCAGTGTTCATTCCAATACCGAAACGCATTCTTAATACTCTCTCCTCTCTTGGTGTAAGAGTTGCTAAAATTTTTGTTGTAGACTCTCCTAAATTAGATCTAATTGATGCATCAAGAGGCTGTAGAGCGTTTTGATCTTCTATAAAATCACCAAGGCTGCTATCTTCTTCATCACCTACTGGAGTTTCTAAGGAAACTGGCTCTTTTGATATTTTCAAAACTTTTCTAATTCTATCTAATGGCATAGCCAACTTTTTAGCTAGTTCTTCGGGTGTTGGCTCTCTACCTCTCTCACTTAAAATTTGTCTCGATGTTCTAACTATTTTATTTATAGTTTCAATCATATGCACAGGAATTCTAATTGTTCTAGCCTGATCTGCTATCGATCTTGTTATAGCTTGTCTTATCCACCATGTTGCATAAGTGGAAAATTTATATCCTCTTTGATATTCAAATTTATCAACAGCCTTCATAAGTCCTATATTACCTTCCTGGATTAGATCTAAGAATTGTAAACCTCTATTTGTGTATTTTTTAGCGATCGATATAACTAATCGTAGATTCGCTTCTACCATTTCCTTTTTAGCAATTCTTGACTCTCTTTCTCCTTTTTTTATTTTGTTTAATAATTTTCTAAAATCTCCAATTGGTAATCCTATTTTTCTGCTTATTTCAATTAATCTCTCTCTAATTTCTACAAACTCTTTCTTTTTTTTCTTAAAGAAATTTTTCCATGTTGCGTTTCCACTTAAAAATGATTGAAAATTTGCATTAATTTCATTGCCTAAATAATATTTTAAAAATTCTTCTCTAGAGATTTTGTGATCCATAGCTGATCTCATCAAAAGGCCATCTAAAGAAACTATTTTTTTACTTTCTTGATAATGCTCTTGAACCAAATCCTCTAATACCGAGGGATTAATTTGAAGAGTTTTTATTTTCTCAACAATGTCGTTTTGTATACTTTTGTACCTTGTTTCTTTTGACCTAGAATAATCTGTTGCATTGAGTGCGCATTCTAGTTTTTCAGTTTGACACTTCATTAGTTTCAAGTAATTTTTTGATAAAATATCTATAGTTGAAATAATTTGAGGTTTAATTTCTTCTTCCATTTTAGCAAGAGATAAATTAAATTCATCTTCTTCTGAATATTCAACAGTTTTTTCTTCACCTTCTTTTAAATCTGTGTCTGACTTTTCTTGTTTTTCAGGTTTATTAATTAGTAATTTTTTTTCAACTGCTTTTTTTTTCGAAGAAGATCCTCCATTAATATCAGTTTCTGATTCAACATAAGTAGAATCTATATCTATAATTTCTCTTACTAATAATTCTTCTTTCTCTAATTTATCTTTCCATTCAAAAACTTTTCTTCCAGTTATTGGGCTACCAAATAGAGCGCTGGTCATTACATTTTTGCCTGCTTCTATTCTTTTTGCTATTGCAATTTCCCCTTCACGCGAAAGAAGTTCTACACCACCCATTTCTCTTAAATACATTCTTATTGGATCATCACTTTTATCCAGATCAGATCCTTTTTCATTTTCGTTTGAGTTAGAATCTCTTTTTTTATTGGACCTATAATCTGATTTTTTTTCTACAAGACTAACCTTGTGATCAAAAATATAAAAAAAAGCCTTTTCTATATTTTCTTGGCTGTAATGTCTTTTTCCTAAAGATTTTGCTAATTCTTCATGAGTTATAAAACCTCGATGTAGGCCTTTATCTAGAAGTCTTTTAAAAGATTTAGTAATTAATTTATCCACAGTTTTTTCTTTATTAATAATCAAATAGAGGATCTATATATAATAACTAAAAAAATAAAATCCATAGTTTATTTACCCACTTTTTAACTGATTTCTTAAGGACAAAAGTTCAGAATATAGATTTTCATCAAGATTCGAAGCTACCTCTTCTTCCAAATTATCTATTTTTAAACGTAAATCTATTTTTTTAATTTCTTTTATTATTTCGTTAAAAATAATCATAATTTCTTCTTCATTTTTTTTTACAATAATAGTTTTGACTGGCGCGTTTGTATTAATGAGGCTAATAATATCTTGGTATTGTTTTTCAAAGTCTTCTACATTTAGCTTACTTCTATCAAAAAATTTTTCAGATAATAAGTAGTCTATAAGTTTTTCTTTAAACTCATTTATCTTTGGTTTATGAAAATTAACTTCTGAAATTAATTCAATATTTTTTCTAAAAATTTCTAAATAATTTATAACTAAAAATAAAACTGAAAATTCTTTAAGTTCTTTTTCTGTAAATTTATTTTGTTTATTAAGAACATCTTTGGTTTTTTTAAGTGGAGTTGCTATTTTTTTTGCATAATTAAATTTATTTTTTTTATTATTTAAATAAGGTGTTAGTTCGTCAATTTTTTGGATATAATGCTCAAGAAAATACTTAGCTAAAGTTTTATCTTTTATTTCATTGCTAATAGATTTTATTTTTTTTTCAAACAAAGAAAGTGAATTAGGGCTATTTCTATCAACTTCATTATAGTAAGAGTCCCAAATAAAGTTTTTAATCTCGACTTTGCTTTCTGTAAATTTTAGAAAAGATTCTTTACCTTTTTCATTTATATAAGCATCTGGATCTAAATTTTCTGGCAAAGTTAAAAAATAAACATTAAAATCTGGCTTGATCAAAGGAAATAATTTTTCAGCTGCTCTCAAAGCTGCTTTTCTTCCACTAGAATCTCCATCCAGACAAATGATAGGGTTTTTAAAAAATCTCCACACTAAATCAATTTGTCGTTCAGTCAGTGCTGTTCCTAAATTTGCAACAACATTTTTTAATCCAAATTTATGTAAATTTACAACATCCATATAGCCTTCTACTATAAAAACATTTTCTTTTTTGTTTGTAAATTTTTTGGCATTATCAATATTATATAAATTATTTCCTTTTTTAAAAAATTCTGTTTCAGGAGAATTTATATATTTTGCAAAAGTTGTTTTCGAAGTAGCTCTCCCTCCCAAAGCAAAAACTGAACCACTTAAATTTTTAACTGGAAAAATAATTCTATTTTTAAATCTATCTATATATTTTTTTTTATTCTCATCAAAATAGTAAATACCAGAAAGATTGATTTTTTTTTCACCAAATTCATCTTTTAACCTTTCATAAAAATTATTATTTAGTGGAGAATATCCTATTACAAAATCAACTATTTCATTTTTTGTTATTTTTCTGCTATCTAAATATTTTAGAATTTGGGAATTTTTCTCTGAAAAAATTTCTTCATGACAAAATTTTGTATATTTTTCTAAAATAGAATTATAAACTTTCCATCTAGTTTCTTTTTCTTCATCTTGTTTTGTAAACCTATACGGCTGCATTCCCGCATCAAGAGCTAGAGCCCTTACAGCTTCTCCAAATCTATAGCTTTTAGTTTTCATTAAAAAATCAAAAATATTTCCATGCTCAGTTGAACTAAAACAATGATAAAAACCTTTTTCATCATTAACTGTAAATGAAGGAGTTTTTTCATTAGAAAATGGAGACAGACCAATAAATTCTTTTCCTCTTCTTTTTAACTTAACTGACTTTCCAACAACTTGTGAAACTTTCAGTCTTTGTTTAATTTCTTCAAGATATTCTTTTGGATATTTCATCATTTCAGTAAATCTTTAATAATTAAATTAACTTTTGAAAAATCTATACTTTCAGCATTTTTTTTTTTAAGGGCACCCATAATTTTTCCCATATCTTTAATGTTGGTTGCTCCTAATGATTCTATAGTTTCTATACAAATTTTTTTCATTTCTTCTTCGGTGAGTTGTTTTGGTAAATACGAATCGATTACTTTTATTTCATCTATTTCAGTTTGTAAAAGTTCCTGCCTTCCACCTTTCTTATATAAATCCGCAGAATCTTGTCTTTGTTTCTTCATTTTAACTAATACTCTTAAAATTTCTTGATCTTTTATGTCCTCCCTTTTCCCTTCACTTCTATTTGCAATATCTCTTTCCTTAATAGCTGCCATAACTAACCTTAAAGTAGAAACTAAAGTTTTATTTTTACTCTTTAATGCAGCTATTAGCTGTTGATTTATTTTTTCTCTTATTGACATGAATTATAAAAAATTCAATTTACTGTACTAATAAATTTTGTTCAAAAGAAAAAAATTCTATCTTGACGAGATAATATCCTTTTCTTATCTTGCGCAAAATCAAGTTTTATAGTAAAAGCCTTTAACTCATGAGTTGTATTTGGTAGCAAAAACAAATTTAACCCATACATCAAAAGATAATCTTAAAAAGATTAATCCCACAGGAATTTTAGTTTTAGAAGATGGCA
>Ga0209089_10002013_pt1 | contig 18253 bp, 21 predicted proteins | sample ArcticOcean_MG_C_FD_187431 | JGI IMG/M metagenome (GOLD analysis project Ga0209089, IMG submission 187431) | Marine microbial communities from western Arctic Ocean - ArcticOcean_MG_CB2_150 (SPAdes) (version 2) | ecosystem: Environmental > Aquatic > Marine > Oceanic | place: Arctic Ocean: Canada... | reverse complement strand
GCGGACACGGCTGTAGCTATGGCCTCTTCCTGCACACGGGTGAGGGATGAGGCGCCAAAGGTGATATTGGCGTTCAGGTTCCGCACGGACTCCATGGCCTGCTTATTGATGGAGATGACTGAAATTACCGGCGGAAGGTTCTTTGTGGCTTCCTCATCTTGTTCGATCCAAGACATGGGTTAACCTCTAGATTATGAAGTGATTTGGTACCAGGTCTAGTCCATGGATGCGGTGAGTCCGAACTGAGTTATTACCCGTTGGATTCTTGGACCTCAGCCCAATACCCGGTCCACTCTTCCCGCATCGCGGATTCAGTCTTCCCCGGTGTGTAGCCCGGAGACATGAGCGGCGCGGTCTTAGTTACGGTTATGAGGACGTACCCTTGGGCCGGATTCCCAGACCGGTTGATGCCCCGGCTGCCGGTGATGTAGGCCTCTTTAATCTCTTCGAACCTGGGGCCGCTTGTCAGCAACTCTGCCGTGCCCTTGAACCGGTAGCCCTTGCGGAGGTAGTAATCGATTATGTTCAACTCGCAGGCCGAGTTGTGGCTCAGGTTTTCGATTGTGCCCGGAGACCCGAGGTTGGCGAATACTAGGTGGTCGTCGTCCCAGACTGTGGCCGTGCCCTTGGGCGAGAGGTTGGGGGAGCCGTCAGGGCACACGGTGGCCATGAAGCCCATCCGCTGCTGCCGGATCACCCGTTTCATATCTTCGTTTAGAATTCCCATGTCTACCCCTTTTGAAGCCGCTATTAGGCGGGAAATTGGACGCCAGTATATCAGCCGAATACTGTCAAACGACACCAAATTAACCCTTTATTGGAGCCATCTAATGGAACCTACCGTTGGCTTGCGGGTAATGACGGTGATGCCATTCCCCAACATTAAACCGGCAAGACTAAAACTTAAAACGGAGGCACAAAATGCCGTACGTGAAAACCATTCCGTATGAGGATTCCCAAGGTGAACTGAAAGAAGCCTACGACACGATGATTAAATCGCGCGGACGTATTCCCAACGTCCAAGCGGTGAGTAGCCTCAAGCCGGGCATCATGAAAACCCTAATGGCGCACGTTTCGTCAGTCATGTTTGGCAAGTCCGGCGTGTCCCGAGCCGAACGCGAGATGGTGGCCGCGGTGGTGTCAGCCACCAACAAGTGCCAGTATTGAACCCTTGCTCACGCACAGGCCCTCCGTGGTGAGGACCCCGAATCGCAGCTAACCGAGCAACTGGGCGAGAACTACCATGACGCCGGACTACCAGCCAAGCAGATCGCCATGCTGGAGTTTGCCGAATTTCTAACAACAACCCCATCAGCAGTCACAGAAGACTGGGTGGAGGAACTCCGCAGCGTTGGCTGGGAAGACGCCGACGTGGTGGACATTGTTCACGTGGTGGCACTGTTCAATTACATGTGCCGCGTCGCCGACGGTCTGGGCGTTGATCTGGACACCGATCGAGGCTGGCAGGAACAATCGCAAAAACTGTCATTCAAGGACGAGACAGCGCCCAAGGTGTTTGGCAAGATTGCTCAGATGCCTGAGTCTCCAGTTACCTAACCCGCAACAACGTTCTAAAAAACCAAAAGGGCCGCTAGCTGATCCAGCCGGCGGCCCTTTCTGCGATTACGATGGCCGTGGCGTTGGTGTTGGCGCGGACGACGTTGGGGCAGATGGATAGGTCAACCACCCGCAGATTTTGCAGCCCGCGAACACGGCAGTACTGGTCAACCACGGCCATGGAGTCTGACTCCGGGCCCATCTTGCAGGTGCCCGAAGTGTGCTGAGTGGTGGCGACATTCTGCCGCAGCCAGGCGTCCAGGGCGTCGTCGGTGGCTACATCGTCGTCAGTGGGCGAGATGCGACGCTCTATCAGCGGCCCAAACGATGGGTGTTCCAGTAAGTCCAGCGACAGATGAATCGCCTCACGCATTCGCTGCCGATCCCACTCAGTCTCAAAATACCGGTATTCCAAGTGGGGCGAGTCGGCGGGGTCAGCCGAGTTGAGTGTCAGCTCACCAGAGCTATCGGCCAGCTTCAGTATGCAGGTGATTCTCATACCCTGGGGGCGGTCGGGACTCCGGCCCTGTAGCGGGTCGCCAGCCCGCAGCCCGGTGAATGACGATGGGAAAAGCTGCATGTCGTTTCTGGTGTACGACCCATCGGCGGTGTAACGCAGCCCGCTCTGGATTCTAGGCTCAATCGTGGCCAGTTTGACCCCGTCTCTGGGCTCAAGTTCTACTGTGACCAGCGGGTGGTCGCGCAGGTTTTGCCCCACGCCGGGTAGGTCTTTGACCACTGGGATGCCAAATTCGCTTAGGTGAGCAGCCGGCCCAACCCCGGATAGCAGTAGTAATTGGGGCGATGCGATACCGCCGGCGCAGAGAATTATCTCTGACCCTTCCACGGTGAACGTCTCGCCGCCGCTTTCTACTTCCACTCCGATTGCCTGGTCGCCGTCAAAGACTATCCGATGCGCTAGGACATTGGCTTTGACGGTCAAATTCAGGCGGTGGCGGTTGGGGTTCAGGTAGGCCAGGGCAGCGCTGGTGCGGATGCCGTCAGGGTTATTCATCGGCACCGGGCCGGTTCCCGTGGAGTCTGGGTTGTTCATGTCTGGGTCTTCGGGAAAACCTTCCTCCATAGTTGCTTGGTGAAAGGCTTCATTTACCGGCATGAAATCTGCCCGGGCGAGTCGCCTTACGGGGATGGGTCCGTCGGTGCCGTGAAAATCGTCTTTTACGTCTAGGTCGGTCTCTAATTTTCGGAAGAAGGGCAGCAGATTTATGAAACTCCACTGGTCGTTGCCCTCGGCGGCCCAGTAGTCGTAGTCCTCGGGCACACCCCGAAGGAAGACCTGCCCGTTGACCGAACCCGAGCCGCCAATGACTTTGCCCCGCGCCACCTGCATGGGCACGGTCTGGTCGGTAGTACCCTGGCCCTTGTAGGCCCAGTTGAACCGCGATTCACTGTCGGACGCATCTTGACGGTGCCCCAGCTTCAACTCGTCAGGCGTTTGCTCCAGGGTCGTGTAATCCGGCCCGGCTTCCAGCAGCAGAACCGAGCGGTTGTGGTCTTCGCTCAGGCGAGTGGCCAGCGTGCAACCGGCAGATCCACCACCAACAATGACAACGTCGTATCTCATGTACTCCCTTTTAGTGCCGAAATTGCCACCAGAGCGGTTATCTGACTGCGCCTGCAGCCTGTCCGAGTAGTCTCATGGTCCGGTCTAGTGACGCCGCCCGGTCTGGCCCGGCGATTACGGGCGAGGCCAGGACTTCAGTTGCGCCCAGGTCAAATAATTCTTGGATTCGCTGGGCACAGGTTTCTTCATCGCCTAGGATAACCACTCCGTCAATCATAGCGTCGCTCCACTCTCCACTTGACGCCTCAGGGTAGCCGGACGAGATAAGCATGTTCCGGTAGAACGGCAAGCCTGGGTGGCCGAACTGTTCACGCACGGCAGCGCGCACCTCGTCCGGTTTGTCATGGACACAGACCGGAGCGTGGGCGATGAGTGGTGGCACCGGCCTGCCCGCTTCTTTAGCGCCCTTTTCCATGGCCGGTAATGCCACATCACGCAGATAGACACCGGGGCAAATCCAACTGATTGCGCCGTCGGCCACGGCCCCGCAGAGTTCAAATGAACCAGTTCTGAGGGCCGAGCCCATGACCGGGACGTCTAACGGCCCCGCGATGGTGGAGGTGGCGGAGTAATGCTCGCCCTTGAAGTCCACCGACCCCGTTTGCAGGATGCCTTTCAAGATTTGGATGTATTCCCTCAGGTGCGCCAGGGGCTTGTTGAAATCGATGCCCATGGACTCGATGGTCGGCCGGTGACTGGGGCCAACTCCTAGCCGGAGACGACCCGGAGCCAGCTGGGCTACAACCTGGGCTTGCTGCGCCACCACCAGTGGGTGGCGCGGGTAGGTGGGTATAATCGACGTCCCTAGCTTGATTCTTCCTGAAGGACCAACAGCAGCCGCCGACGCTGCAAAGGCGGTTAAGCTATCCAAACTGGCCCCTCCGGCGGTCATCCACGCGGCATGAACGCCCAGTTCTTCAGCGCGGGCGATGTTCGCTTGTATTTCAGCAATAGTGCTACCCCTGACGGCTGCTCCGACTAACTTATCTGGCATATTTACATCCTGTTTTGATGAATGGATTCAGTTGAAGACGATTATTTCCCTGGAAATAGGTGAGGGATCATGTTCTGGTAGGCCACGTCGTTGGCCATGCCCATGACCAGCCCAGCGCGGGCATCCCGGAAATAACGCTCCAAGGGCAAACGACGGGCAAACGCCGTGCCGGTGAAGCAGGTCATCAGGTCCTGAGTGACTCTCGTCGCTGCCTCTGAGCAGTTAACCTTGGCCTGCAGGTACGGCAGGTCATTGTTGCCTCGGTTTTGGTCAAACCAGAGGGCGGTTGAGAACATGAGCGTCCGGGCAGCTTCGATCTGAGTGGACATCTCAGCCATGCGGCGCTGGTAAATTATGTTGTCGATTCGACGAGCGCCGCTGCGGTACTCGCGTGGCATCTCCTCCAGCGCGATCTCATAAGCACCGGAAGCGATTCCCAGGTAGGCAGCAGCGTAAGTTAGCCCTAGCATGGGCCGCAGGAACTTGTCCGTGTCAGGGTAGATGGTGTGTTCCGACCCGAGAAGTCCTTCATCAGGCACGAAACCGGTGAACTTGACTGGCGAACTGCTGTTGCCGCGCATGCCCAGACCGTCCCAAGGAGCGAGTATCTCCCATTCAACCTGGTCCTCTTTGAAAAACAACTTGGTTCCGTTCGTTTGGGGTGTGTCCTCGCCGACGCGGGTCCGGAACTCGTAGTGCGTGCAGTGTCCGGCTGAAGTCACGTAAGCCTTGCGGACGCCGTCCAGTTGGTAGCCGCCGGGGACCTTGGTTACCGCGGAGACGGTGTTGACGGGCGTCCAGTCGTCGCCAGCACCGGCCGATTCCCCGCCCGCCGCCGCCGTGAATATCTCACCTTTGGCCAGTGGCTCAACATAATGTTCTACCTGATAAGGCGTGGGAATCATGGAGATAATTTCGGCGCCCTCTAGGTGCATCTTGTAGCACATGGCGGTGGATGGGCACTTCTTGGAGAGTTCTTCAACGATAACGCAGGTGGTGACCATGTCCTCACCCATGCCGCCGTACTCCTTGGGAACCCGCAGGCCCCAGAGTCCTTCTTTGCGTAGGGCGTCCAGCGATTCGGTGGGAAATCGCCCCAGACGGTCAGTTTCGTCGGCCCGGTGGGCCAACTCGCGTGCGGCGATGTCTCTGGCACGCTCCTGCCAGTCAAGTTGATGCTTGGTTAATGGGAAATAGGTCATGCTTGCTCCTGAAATTTGGTCTCCGGAGTCAATTTCCGGAACCGCGATTAACTACAGAATTACTGCTAGGGCCGGGAAATACCGACTTATATTACAACTAGGGGGCCATGGAGGTCAGCAAGTAGATGCGCCCGTCCTGGGAAAGCGCATAAATCTCGCCGCTGCCGTCCTCGGCAAATGATGTGATATTCACGCCTGAATTCACCAGCAATAAGTCCCCAACGGCTTCGCCGGTTTCGTACCGGAAACCACGCACCAACCCAGAGCAATAATCGCCGTAAATATAGTTTCCGGCTAGTTCAGGAATTGCCAAGCCTCGGTATACGTAGCCACCGATTACCGAGCAGCCATTACTCGCGCCGTATTCAACCACCGGCAGGGTTGTGCCGGAAGGATCACAGTTGGCCTTGGGAGAGTAACAGTGCTTGCCCTCTAGGGTGTTCCAGCCGTAATTTCCGCCCCTTTCGATAAGGTTGATCTCTTCAAAGCTATTTTGGCCCACGTCTCCGGCCCACAGGTTGCCGTTCTTCTGGTCAAAGGAGAAACGCCAAGGGATTCCTCAGTCCGTAGGCCCAGACCTCTCCTTTGGCGCTGCTGGAGCCAACAAATGGGTTGTCGGCAGGTACTGCGTACGCTTTCTCGGCCGATGGGCTGGAAACGTCAATACGCAGGATGGAACCCAGCAGAGTGGACTTGTTCTGACCGTTGCCGTTGGGGTCGCCGCCTGAGCCGCCGTCACCCAGGGAAATGTACAGCATGCCGTCCGGTCCAAAGGCCAGTTGTCCGCCGTTGTGGTTCGAGAATGGTTGCGGCACTTGCAGAACGACCAATTCACTATCCGGGTCAGCCACGCTTTGGCCCGACGAATCAGTTGCCGTGAACCGCGAAATGACTGAACGTCTCGGGCTGGCGGCTGAGTAGTAGACGAAAAAATGGCCGTTGGAGTCAAATTCTGGATCAAAGACAAACCCCAGCAGTCCTTCCTCGTTTCCGGAATCGCTCACCCGGTCTCGGATGTCCAAGAATGAGGTTGGTGCGGATGCGTCAGGGTTTCTTGGGAATGACACAATTCGGCCAGTCTGCTCGGTCACAAAAATGCGCTCACCAGACTGCACCAGATTCGTGAGTCGGCCTAACCTGAATTGTGTGAACACCATGGGTAAAGCCAGCTCTGGCAGCTTGGCCGGAGGCGTGGATTCTAGGGCGGGTGTGGCAATTGTTAGCGGGTTCGCCGTGGGGTTGGGCTGTGTAGTTGCGGTTGGAACAAAGGTGGTACTAGTTAGTCCCGGCGGCGTAGGAGAACCAGCACCGCCACAAGTCACAATAAAAAATGTGGCAATTATGATAGCTGTGACTAAGCAAACGTGATGGCTCCGGCAGGTCATAGATCGTATTTTACCCGTACTGTGTTTCTGATTTAAAATTTATACGACAGCTAAAGCAGAATTGTTCATTCAAAGGCGACTTATAAGCGCAACTGAACATTGGCAAAGGGGAATCATGAGCGCAACCGAACATTGGAACGAGATGGTACGCGTGGAGCATGCTCAGTCTGACAGCATGCGGAAAGAAGACCCACCGGCTGACTCGTGGAGTAATTTTGCCCAGCAGTTCAGGGCTGACCCACGGCGTATTGACGACCCGCTGGTAAATTATCTGCGGCAGTTGGTCCCGCCAGAGCAGGTGGTGCTGGACGTTGGGGCCGGTGGCGGACGACTGGCGCTGCCGTTGGCGCTGGAGGCCAAAAAAGTGTTTGCTGTGGAGCCGTCACCCAGCATGTGCCGGGTGCTGCGTGAAGTTGCGTCAGAATTCAATGTGCCAAACGTTGAAGTCATCGAGTCGGGATGGCTGGACGCCCAAGCTCCCCAGGCGGACCTGGCCATCTGCTGCCACGTCTTATACGTGATTCAAGACATTGAGGCGTTTGTCAGAAAACTTGAGCAGCATGCCAAGCAGGTACTGGTCATCGTCTACCAAGCGCCGCCACAGTCACAGATATACCCGCTGTGGGAGCCGATACACGGCGTTCCACGTTCGCCGTTGCCCAGCCTGCCCGAGTTTTTAGAGGTACTGACGCAGTTGGGGGTTGAGCCTGACATCCATGTGGTCCATACGGAGCGTAATCGGGGTTTTGAGAGCCTGGAGGCAGCCAAGGATCAACTGGCCCGTCGCCTTTACGTAACGCCCAATTCGGCGGAGATGGAGCGCCTGGAGGCGTTGCTGCCTGATGTCCTAGAAGAAAAAGATGGGGGATTCTCGATCAAGGGCTCGGTGAACCTGGAGCCGCGAGTTGTTTCCTGGCAGACCGGTTCTTAGCCTGGATTTTAAGTAGATGGGGCTGGCAGAGTTGCTTGTCTACTTGCCGGGTTCTTGATCATCACCACCGATGCTGCCATTCCAACAATTGCACCAATCATGGCCAGGGCAAATGACCAATGCATACCAAAGCTATCGGCGATGAGACCACCAACGGTGGGAGACAGGGCATTGCCCAGTCCGGCCCCCACAGAAATCAACCCGAATGCCGCCGCCGAAAACTGCACCGCCACGTAATCCCCGGAGCAGGCCGCGCAGATGGTGTACGCCGCCCGGAGCGTGAAACCAATCAAAACGGCGGCGATGATGAAACTGACTATTCCGGGGAACAGGGCCATTAAGGCAAAGGCGATGGCCTGTAACACGTACGAGTAGAAAAATGCCTGACCTCGGCTGACCCGGTCTGACAATGCTCCCCAGAAAGTGCCGCTGCTGATACTAATCACGCCAATGAGAACCACCAATTGCCCGACGGTGCCCAGGCTGATGCTGTTTTCCTGGGAGAGATAAACGCCGAAGAAGGCGTTGAACACACCCTGGGACCAACCGGTGTTGAAGGCTAGGAAAGTCGCCAGCCAGATCATAGGGCTCTTGTAGGCAGCCATGGGCCAGGCGCCCCGAACACGCGGAGCAGCTTGATTGGCACTAACTCCGCCCTCGGCTGACTTGGGCTGTTCCTTGAGGAAAATCAGAGCGGTAAGCCCGATGCCAATGGCCAAGGCTCCGAAGACAAACCAGCTATTACGCCAGCCCTCATCAGCGTCTTTTCCCACCAACCACGGCACTAATACGCCGGCGAAAATGAAGGCGAAACTGCCGCCCATGGACGCCAAGCCAGCGGCCAGGCCCCGATCACCAACTCGGAAAAACCGGGACAGCAGACCCATCATGGGAGCCAGGGCCATGCCAGTGCCGACGCCCATGAATGCGGACGACAACAATACCAGCAGGTAAGTTTGGGATAAGCCCAGCATGATCATGGAACTGCCGGCTGCCACCGTGCCTACGCCAATGATGAAACGACTGCCGTAACGTGGAGCTAGAGTGCCAGCCGTGAAAGTGCTGCAGATGCGTACCAGGTTGGCCACGGTTATGACCAAGCCAGCCTTGGTGTGGGACAAGCCCAAATCCACTTCCATGGATGGCAGTGTCAGGCTGTGGGCAAACTGGGTGAATCCCGCGCCCCAGTTCACGGCCACGCCCAACAACAGCATTACGCCGGTGTAGGTGAACAACCAGTCTGGAGTTAAACGGGGCCGGGGTAGTCTCATGCTAGTACGTTGTCAGATGCGTAGGGTCGTTGCAGCCAATTTTTATGTGGATAATATCCCAGAATATACAGCGTTTCATACGAGACGAATCGAGATTCTTGGCTACCGTAAGGGCCGGAAGAAGTCGCGGATGTCCGCCACCAGATTTACCGGTTCTTCCAGGGCGGCAAAATGTCCGCCGCTGGGCATGTCGGTCCAATGCTGCACGTTGTAGGAGCGCTCAGCCCATTCCCGGAGTGGGACTGTGTTCTCGCCGGGGAACGACGCAATGCCACAGGGGACTTCTATTCGCTCGCCCTGTTTCAGGTCCCAGGGTTTGCAGTTGGTCTCGTAATAGAGCCTGGTGGATGAGCCAATGGACTGGGTCACCCAGTAGATCATGACGGTGGTCAGTAATTCGTCCTTGGTGAACCGAGACTCAACGTCGCCGCCGCAGTCGCTCCACGTGCGGTACTTCTCCACGATCCAAGCGGCCAATCCGGCGGGAGAGTCATTCAGTCCATAGGAAAGTGTCTGAGGTTTAGTGCCCTGGATGTGGGCATAGCCGCCCTCGGACGCCTGCCAATCGGTCCGGTGTCGAATGATTGCCTTTTCGGCATCGGACAATTCCCTGGAGCCGGGGCCCATGTAGGGAGTGGGTCTAGTTACGGAAGTAGAGTGGATGCCAATTACCTTGTCGGGATGGGAGAAACCCAATTTGGCAGTGACGCTGGCACCCCAGTCACCACCTTGAGCGCCAAAACGTGGGTAACCAAGGTTCTCTAACATCAGTTTGGCCCAGAGGTCGCCAACGCTGAGCACGTCCAGACCACGCTCGGTGGCGGGGTCTGAAAACCCGTAACCAGGCATCGACGGGACAATGACATCAAAAGAGTCTGCGGGGTTGCCGCCGTGGTTGGCCGGGTCGCTCAGAAACGGGATGATTTTGTGCATCTCAAAGAACGTGCCAGGCCAACCATGGGTCACAATCAAAGGCATGGGATTTGGCCCTTTGCCCTTCTCGTGGATGAAGTGAATCCCCAGGCCGTCTACTTCCGTCTTGAAATGGGAAAATGAGTTAATCAGCTTTTCCTGGGCGCGCCAATCAAACTTGGTGCGCCAGTACTCCACCAATTCCTTGATGTAGTCAAGATTGCTCCCGTAATCCCAACCGGTGCCGGGTAATTCGTCCGGCCACCGGGTACGCTCCAGTCTCGCTCGCAAATCATCGAGGACCGAGTCTGGAACATCTATCGCGAACGGTTCGACTGCCATGGTGACTCCCTGTCGGTTTGGGTCGATTCCAGTTAGATGGGTAGAACCGGCTCTGTGCGGTCGGCGGGCAGCTCAGAATCAAATCCGTTGACCGCAACAGCGATAAGGGCATAGTTGCCCATCACCAGCGACAGTTCTATCAAGCCCTGCTTGCCGAACACCTCGATGGCCGATTGGTAGGCGCCGCGGCTCACCCGGTGCGTGCGATAGAACTCCTGGACGTAGTTGATGACGGCTGCTTCGTCGGGCGCCAGTGCGGGAAGCTCCTTACGGTCTCTAACGGCGTCCACCACGGCGTCGGGCACTCCGGCGGCGCGGGCAGAGGCGGCATGGGCGTTCCAGACGTACATGCAGTCATTCTCGCGGGCTGTGACCAGCATTGTGAGTTCCAAGGTCTTATCGGACAGAGACGAGTCGTTGCGCAGGTAATTGTTCAGGGCCGTGACCGCTTGCTGAGCCTTTGGGACGTGCCAGAATATTGAACCAGGTCCTACCAGGGGCACGGAGCCCGCACCGGCAAGCAACTGGTCAAATTCGGCGGTCTGGTCGCTGGGAACAGTCTCACGAGTCGCGGCTGGAATTCTACCCATGTCAGTCTCCTAAAATGTGCGGATTTGTGCCCTGGACCAAACTCGGTCGTGGGAGTGACGGGCTTACCTAGATCAAACGTGGTCGTGGGCGTGACGGCTTTAAGGTACGCGCCGCGATTTGGGTTGTCAATCGGATTGTGGTCGGGCCTAGTTCGTGCCTAGGTTTCTTCGACATTGCCGGGCAGCAGGAAGCCGGCAAACAGAAGCGCCCACGATGCGGCGGCGCAGATGGCCAATCCGGGGAAGAATGATCCTGTGACGTCACGCAGTGCGCCCACCAAGATGGGCGCGACAAACATGGCAAACCCGCCAAATGTCAGCAGAGAACCCCAGACCACCGCCACCCGTTCCGGGGTCATTCCCTCCATCTGCATGGGCAATGTGAGCAGAGTGGGGACGTAAAGCCAAGACCCAATGCCCATAACGACCACCGCCGGGTAGATCCATTCCGGGTTGGGAAGCAAGAATGCGCCCAACCCGCCCGTTCCGGCCAGCAAACCGGAGCTAACGAATAAAGTCCGGGCCGAGGTTACCCGCAGGGCAATGGCCCCGCCTGCTAACACGGCAAACACGCCTACGAGGGGCAGCAACCCAGTGATGAAGCCAGCCTGGGACAGGGAGATACCCCGGTCTTCGTTGTAAAAAGTCGGCAGCCATCCTGTGAAGGCAGAGTACTGGACCAAAATTCCAGCGTCGGCGATTAATAGCAGCACCACTGCGCGGTTGCGCAGCACCATGCCAACCTCACTCAGCGATATGCCGCCAGACTTCATGGGCGTACCGCCGGTGGCCCGACCCCAGACGATCCAGGCCACCAAGCCGACAACTCCGGGTAGGCCAAAGATAGTTAATGCCATCTGCCAGTCGACCATCTTGGACAATGGTGCGGCTGTGGCCACCGACAGGGCGATGCCCAGGCTCAACGCCGCCGTGGTGAGGGCGTTCATAACCGTTACTTCTTTGGGCCGGAACCACTGCATCAACAATGGCCCGGTTCCGGTTAGCACGAAGGCGAACCCCACGCCGATGCCAGACCGTAGCAACAACAACGTGATGAAGTTGGGCGCAAATCCGGAAAGAGAAACTAGGGCAATGGTCGCCCAGCCGATCATGAAAGAACGACGCAGGCCGATACGGGCGATTAGTATTCCGCTGGGCAAGCCCACGGCTGCCGCCACCAGTAAAGGCAGGGCAACCAGTAGTCCGGCAGTCGCCCGGTTGATGTCGTAGTCGTCAATAGCCAGAGTGAGTAGAGGTGAAACCGCAAAGACGTTGAGGCCAACGCTCAAGTGACCGGCCAAGACCAAGACCGCCATCACCAGACGGTATCTGCTGTAGGGGGGAGTGTCCTGGTTGGGTGTGTTTTGTTGGGGAGTGGCCATAGTTGGATAGGGACTAGGGAAACAGACGACCGCTCGCGGCCCCGTTTTCTGGGTCGTTTTCTGTCGCATTTTCTGTCAAGGTTTCTAATCGTTCCGAAAGCGGCACGATGCATTCCGGACCCTGATTTCTCACGGAGTTTACTATCTCTGCCACGGGATGGGAGGCCAGCAGCTCCACAGGTGCGGGAATCAGTAACGGCTCAAGGATTTTTGTGTCTTCGGTCAGCGGGTCCAGCCACAAGGCTTGGGTCTCGTCAGACAGGATGACCGGCATCCGGTTGTGCAGTGGCTCAATCGTGGGGTTTGCCGACGTTGTAATGATAGTGCATGACTGGACCACCTGCCCCTCCGGGGATTTCCAGGCTTCCCATAATCCGGCAAAGGCCATGGGTTCGCCGTTGCTTGGGTAAAAATATGTGGGCAGCTTTCTGTGGCCATCCTTCTTCCATTCGTAGAAGCCGTTGGCCAGAACCAGGCAGCGGCGTTTTTTGAACGCCGCCCTGAAGGCTGGCTTGGTCGCGATTGTTTCACCAACAGCATTGATCATGCGCGCGCCTACCTTCAGGTCTTTGGCCCAGAACGGAACCAACCCCCAGCGCATCGGCTCCCCTCGTTTTTGGCCGTCGTTAGTCACGGTTAGCACCTGATGGGTGGGCGCGATGTTATACAGGGGGCCGTGTTCAAAGTATTCAGACCCCTTGCTTTCGGATTCCGCGTATTGGGACAAAAAACCAAACCTTCCCTGAAGGTCGTCCATATTGGATGTGAGCGTAAATCGTCCACACATAATGTCAAATTCTCCGAACCAAATAACCGAACCAAACTGATGAAAAACAGACGTCTAAAAATAATAATCTCGACGGGCCCCATAATCAACTCAGTAATCAATTCTGTATTAGACCGAGGGCGTTACTCCAAGCCAGAAACTACCTGATGACCCACATTTGAAGCAGGCCAACCGGGACCTGGAGCACCGCGTTCTTGAACGGACCGAGGAGTTGCAACAGGCCAACGTGCAACTCCTTGATGCCCAGAGCCAGTTGGTCCGGACGGAGAAATTTGGAGCCCTTGGCGAGTTGTCTACTTGGGTTGCCCACGATCTACGAAATCCACTTGGGGCAATCAGAAACGGAATATTTTTCCTGAAATCACGGCCAGCAAAGGCTGGTCAGATCACTCCCGAACCCTGAGTTACCGAATACCTGCAAGTAATGGATGACCAGATCACTCAATGCGACAAGATCATCGAAGACCTGATCTCATTCACCAGGATTTCGTCGCCTTAATACACGGCAGTGAACCTTGGCGAGGTTCTGAAGACCACACTTGGGGGTATCGACATCCCCGATGGAATCACAGTGAACAACAGATTTGGACTGAAACCGGTGAACGTTCAGGCGGACCCCGACCAACTGAGCCGAGTGTTTACCAACCTAATCGTCAACGCCAATGAGGCGATGGTGGACGGCGGCAGATGGACCATTGCCGTGAAAAAAGTGGATCCAATGGCAGAAGTCACCATCACCGACACCGGACCAGGGATGAACTCTCAAGAGCTGGAAAAGATATTTGAGCCGCTCTACACGACTAAAATCCAAGGCACCGGGCTGGGCTTGGCCGTTTGTCAGCAAGTGCTGACCAAACACAATGGCAGGCTGGACGTTCACAGCAAAGCGGAAGTGGGCACTACTTTCACGGTCAGACTTCCGCTCACAATGGAAGAACCGATTCCAGCAGACCACGCCAGTGAGGCTGTAACAAGCGCCGTCGGGTGGCCCGAATAGGCTTTGCTAGCCGATTACCTCTTTGAACTGCTGAATGGCATTGATGTGGTCTTGAGGCGAGCTTAACCCGGCCCGCATCGTGTTCACCGACACGTGAGTGGCACCCATTTCCTCCCAGGCTCTTGCCTGAGACTGCCAAAGTTCGGGATTGCCGTCCGCCAAGTTAATCCTGGGCTCCATCCCAATGCTTTCCCCGTCACGGCCGGCCTCGCCGGCGAATATTTTCAGCCTCTCGACGGTGGCTTTGGCATCGTCGCCAGGTTGCATCTGGGGAAACCAGCCGTCGGACAGCCGTGCCACACGCTTGAGAACACGGTCTGTTGGTACCGGGTTAGCCCTGGCTCCAGCGCCCATCCAAATGGGAATGGGCTTTTGTATCGGTTGTGGGTTAATACCAGCATGATCAACTTTGTGGTACCGACCCTCGAACCCGATCGTGTCCTTGGTCCAGAACTCTCTCAGCAGTTCTATCTGCTCGGCGTAGCGACTGCCGCGATTAGAAAAGTCCTGGTTGAGGGCTTCATATTCCACTTGGTTCCAGCCCACGCCCACTCCAAGCCTGAGCCGCCCACCAGTTAGCAGGTCCACTTCTGCGGCCTGTTTGGCAACCAGCGCAGTTTGCCGTTGGCTGAGAATCAGCACTGCAGTGACCAACTCCAGCGTGGTAGTGACGCCAGCCAGGTAGCCAAAAAGCACAAACGGCTCGTGGAACATGGACTCGGAGGTGTAGCTGCCCTCCCAGTTGGCATGGTGGCTGGTGTCAGCTCCCAGTACATGGTCATAGGCCATCATGTGGGAATAGCCCATCGCTTCCACCGCCTGCACGTAATCACGCACGGCGGCTGGGTCAGATCCGATCTCAGTTTGTGGAAATACAACCCCTAGTTTCATGGGTACTCTCCGTCTAATTAGGGTGCCTGTCGTGTGTCGTCTGAGCCTGGGTGTCGCCTGATTTGTATCGGCGGGGCTAGGCGTTGGCTTTTTCCTTGGCCCTGAAGTGGGGAATGACGTGCTTCCCAAACATTGTCAGCGTGTTCATCACCTCTTCATGCTTCTGTGGGCCGATGGCTGACAGCAAAAACACCTGCTCCACGCCCATTGCCTCATAGCGTTCAAAGAACTCGATGCATTGTTCGGGCGTGCCTACGCAGAAAGAGGTGCCCTTCTTGACCGTTTCGCTGGGTGTGGCCTCTCCCGGATGCGGTCCGGCGGCCAGTTTCATGTCTCGCTCGTAATAACCCTGGTAATCGGACGGGATAGTGGCCGAGTCAACGCCCTGCCAGACCAGCCTAGCCCGTTCCCTTTGTTGTTCCATGTACCAGCCAATGAGTTCTGTGGCCCGGTTGTCGATCACTTTGGAGTCCTCATGGCAGAACCCCGCCGTCATCAGCGCGTTGTGGCTGTTGGGTGAGACCCCAGTGGGAGAGGCCGATTTCAAGGCCTTTTGGTAAAGCTCTAAGACTTCGCCCACCTTCTCCGGGCCGCCCTCGCTGCCAACCAGAGCGCCCAAGCCAAGCTCAGCGGCGGTGCGGGTGGTATTTTCACTGGAGCAGGCCGACCATAGCGGCGGATGGGGCTTTTGAATGGGTTTGGGTAGTACCTCACGAGGCGGCACCTGATAGTACTTTCCCTCGTGGGAGAAGACTTCGTCGGTCCACATTCGGGGTAACACTTGGGCAAACTCTTCCCACATGCCACGGGTGTCTTCCAGCTTGGCACCGAAGGGAGTCAATTGGTACGGATAGCCAGTTCGGCCCAGTCCAACGTCTACTCGGCCATTGCTCAGGATGTCCAGGGTGGCCATGCGCGCTGCGGTGTGCAGTGGGTGATGGATTGGCGCTAGAACAACGCCCACACCCAATCTAATCTTGGTGGTGCGCTGGCTCACGGCCGCCAGAGTTAGGTCTGGTGCACTGTTGTGGGACCAGACAGGCCTGAAGTGGTGCTCAGAGAACCAAACGCTGTCGTAACCCATCTCCTCGGCGTAGACGATCTGGTCTAAGGCCTCCCAGATTCGCTTGGCTTCGCTGTGTTCGTCCCACGGTTTGGGGACCTGTATCTGATAAAACAATCCAAATTTCATAAAATCCTCTTTGGGCCACAACCTGCTGTTGTCCATGGCTGTGGCATTAAACTCTTTTAGTCTTGGCCAACGCCATTATAAAGAGTGCCGCAACACCGTCAATGCCCAGAGGGTGATTAATTGGGGTGTCCTAAAGGTAAAATTGCGATTCCATATTTTCTTGATTAAATCACCTGGTTATAGCACTCTAGGTTTGAAACTAAAGCAACACGATTTAATTTGAATCGGAGGGCACCGAACGAATGGCCACCATGAAATTTGGCGAACGGGTCGGCCGGGAAGGCGTTCTGCGGCCCGGGGCCTCAGGACTGATCTTTGACGCTGATAGAGAGCGAATCTTGCTGACCCGCCGCGAAGACAACGGCCGTTGGTGCCTCCCCGGTGGCGGTATGGACGCCGGCGAGAGCGCCAAAGAGGCTTGCGTTCGAGAAATGCTAGAAGAGACCGGCCTGGAGGTTCGGGTAACCAAGTTGATAGGCATTTACACCACCCCAGATATACTCATGGAATATCCGGACGGCAACCGGATTCAGCCGGTGGCCTTCAGTTTTGAAGCTGAAATCACTGGCGGGGAATTGGGCCTGAGTGATGAGGTGACGGAATTTGGTTGGTACACGGTAAAAGAGATGGAATCGATGGACATCTTAGAGCACCACGTACCTCGTATTCGCGACGGCATAGAAAACCAGCCAGAAGCGTTCATCAAGTAACGCCATGGCCAAGATAATTGGACTGGTATTCAAGCTGGTTTGGCGATTGCTGCGGCTGGTTATGTGGCTGGTGAGTCTGGTCTTTCATTTGACTATCGGCCTGGCCTGGCGGCAGACACTAGTTCGATCCTCGGTGTACGTCCGGCGTGACTGGAACGACCGCTGTATGGGCCGAGTGCGCTGGTCAGACCTGCATGATCCGCGTTGGGATACCATGTCTGGCGGCGCCCAGGTGGAGAACCCATTGCCCCTGCTTCACGGCTACGTTTGGTGTGATAAAGTCCGTGGCAAGATTGGCCACTCCTGCGCCCACGGGCCGGGCCCGCATAACATCAAGGTCTGCATGTTGCGGGAGGACAATAGCAACCGCATCTGGCGTCGGCTATTGGATCTGGCCGGGCCAGACCGGAGACTAGAGTCAAACTAAGCGATCCGGTAAATCAAATAACCAGGCAACTAGGGAGAAAATAGATTGCGCATCGCTATATTCGGCGCCGGAGGTATCGGCGGATATCTGGGCGGGAGATTATCTCAGGCTGGCGAAGATGTTGTTCTAATCGCCCGGGGCGAACACCTACAGGCGATCAAAGACCACGGTCTGAGGGTGGATAGCGTCAAAGGCGATTTTGTGGCCACCCCGACGCTGGCCACCGAGAACCCAACCGAAGCTGGGCCGGTTGATGCCGTGATACTGGGAGTCAAGGCCTGGCAGGTGCTAGACGCCGCGAAAGCCATGCGCCCCATGATCGGCCCGGACACATTTGTCGTTCCCATGCAAAACGGTGTGGAAGCTACCGCGGAATTGGCCTCAGTCCTGGGTGAAAAGTCTGTGGTGGTCGGACTGGGTGGGCTGGTCAGTTATATCGTCGGTCCCGGGCACATCCTGCACGCCGGCGGCGAGCCCTTTGTTTCGTTCGGCGAGTCGGACAATTCCACCAGCGAACGGACTCAGAACCTGCTGACAGCGTTCAAAAATGCTGGCGTCAATGCCAGTATCCCAACCAATATCCAGGCTGCGCTATGGGGGAAACTGGCGTTTATGGCCGCGAATAGCGGCGTGGGCGCAATCACCAGAGTGCCGAGTGGCCAATGGCGCAGCGTGGTTGGCTCTTGGGAGATGGCCCAACAGGTGGTCCGAGAGGTCTTGGCTGTGGCGGCCGGTAAAGGCATTGAGATGCCCAACGACTCTCTGGCTGCCGCCGTCGCCAGACTGGAAGGCTCACCGCCAAACGGCACATCATCGATGCAACGCGACTTGATGGAGGGACGGCCCTCTGAGTTGGAAGTGCAGAACGGCGCTGTAGTCCGGCTGGGCTTGGATACTGGGGTGCTCACTCCGGTCAACACTTTTATCTATAACAGCCTGCTACCCCAGGAAATGAAGGCGCGCGGGGAATTTCCAGTGCAGGAATCCGAGTAAATCATGCCAATCACAATCGCATTGACGTTTTCCGTAAAGCCAGAGCGAACAGATGAGTTCAAATCTCTGCTTGAGAGCTTGCTGCCAGACACCAGAGCCTATGAC
>Ga0209089_10002008_pt1 | contig 18288 bp, 16 predicted proteins | sample ArcticOcean_MG_C_FD_187431 | JGI IMG/M metagenome (GOLD analysis project Ga0209089, IMG submission 187431) | Marine microbial communities from western Arctic Ocean - ArcticOcean_MG_CB2_150 (SPAdes) (version 2) | ecosystem: Environmental > Aquatic > Marine > Oceanic | place: Arctic Ocean: Canada... | reverse complement strand
TCATCAAACTTTTTAAATACTCTCGATCATTGTCAGAAGGTAACCAAGAATTAACCTCAGTCTCATATTCACTTTGTGATATTATTATTCCTTCAGGGTTAGTCTTTACACCGGCCCAAATACCAATACTTCTTCTAAACCGACTGGAAGGCAATGCTAAAGTTATATCATGTCCCCCTTTTTTAATTAACCTATTCCATCTCTTTAAACCAATTTCGCAATCTGCAACATACGATAATCTTGTAATTTCATTCATGGCATTTCTCATAGGAATAGTTTGCTCTTCTATAGCATTTTCTAATGAAAGTCCTTCAAATGTATAAGTGCTGTTTTTTTCTGAATGATCTTCGTACCTCATTTCATCTGGCCTACCCTTTAAACCATTTGCAAAGGCTGTAGCAGAGTTTGAGGAGATCTCAGAACCAAACAAGTCTAAAGATGAAGAAAACCAAAAGTTTATATATCTTTGTATCGTCTGTAAATCTATAACACCAGCATTTCTAATAGTCTCTACAGAGTCTGTCTTTAGTTCACTCATTACTTCTAATGTTCTTTGTATCATTCGAGTAATACCTGTCTCACCTACTTGCATATGATGAGCTTCTTCCGTTAACATAAATTGGCATGTCCTTGCTAGTGGATCAAAACTGCTTTCAGCCAAAGATTTTAACTGGTATTTACCATCCCTATCTGTAAAATATGTGAACATAAAGAAACTAACCCAATCTGTAATAGGCTCATTAAATGTTCCTAATATTCTAGGGTTATCTATGTCTCCTGAATTTCTTTCTAATAAACCTTCAGCTTCTTCTCTACCATCTCTTCCAAAATAAGCATGTAATAAATATACCATCGCCCATAAATGCCTACCTTCTTCAACATTAACTTGAAATAAATTTCTGAGGTCATAAAGAGATGGACAGGTTTTCCCAAGTTCTCTTTGTTGCTCTACAGATGCTGGTTCTGTATCTCCCTGTGTAACTATTAATCGTCTTAATATTGAACGATAGTCACCTGGAACCTGCTGCCATACTGGCTTTCCTATATTATCACCAAAATGAATTTTTCTATCTGTTACCTTATCATTTAAAAATATACCCCACCTGTATTCAGGCATTTTTACTTTACCATAAGTTGCCCAACCAGCTGCATCTACAGATGTTGCTGTTCTAAGATAAACATCTGAAGCTTGAAAACCTTCTGGTCCCATTTTTGTCCACCAGCTTTTAAATTTTGGTTGCCAATGTTCTAAAGCTCTTTGAAGAGATAAATCATTACTTAAGTCAACATTATTAGGTATCTTCTCTTGGTAATTTAATTCAGTCATAATTTACACCCTTTTATTATCAAATTTTGCTCTAGTACCAGTCCCAAACAATTTTAAAGCACCTTCTTCACTTACTGCATTAGGTCTATTAAATATCCAATTTTGCCAAGCTGAAAGGCGCCCAAATATTTTTGTTTCACAAGTTTCCTTTCCTGGAAAACGTAAATTTGCTTCTAGACCAGTTAAAGCATCAGGTGAGAAGCTTGTTCTTTCTTCAACGCTTAATCTAATTTCTTCTTTCCAATCAAGGTCGTCAGGGATAATTGTAATTAACTCCTCTGCATAGGCTTCTTCAGCATTCATTTTTATATCAATAAACTTACGTAAACTATTAAGTTTTGGTTCATCACTGTTAAACCTTGTTGATAACCTCGTAAGACCATTTACCATTTCTAATGATACAAAATTTAATTCACTTAATGCTACATAAGGACCTTTTAGCCCATTTGCTTCTAAAGAATTATTAAGCATATATGTTCTGTCAGCACAAAATAGTAATTCTGCTAAAATACCTGAGAAACAACTATTATTATCTACAATAGTAAATATGGACCTTGAGGATAAGTCTAATCTAGATATAGTTCTTCTCAGAAAACCTATAATTTCGTTTATGAACCAATTATTTTTATTTTTTTCGAGAATACTAGTAATCTTTAGTATATTATCTGTTTCGCCTTCAGATGTTATTGTAAATACACCTACCTCTAGTTCATTAGTTCTTAACAGGAGTATTAAATCTTCAAGTTCTCTTGCAAATTTTAATGGCCACCATTCGCATCCTAATTTTTCCGCCTCTTTTAAAGAAACTAATTGATCAACCTTCGGACCTAAAATATGTATATTGGCAATACGACTAACTTTATCAACCTTAGATAAGACAGTTTCATAATTAATTCCAATATCATTAATTGTTCTATGCAATTTAGATAATATAACTCCTTTTGAACCATTTCTTAATTTAACAGTATTCGATAACTTAGAAACTCTGTCTTCTATTAAAGTATCAAATTTTGATGGTGGGGCAATGTAATCTACTAATTTCCATTCAATTGCTTTTCTCCCTCTTATTCCATCTGCATTAGTACAAAAGATATCTGCTAAATCTTTTCTTACCTTTCTTTTATCTATTAATCTTGTAACACCACCTGTTCCAGGTAAAACTCCTAATAAGGGTACTTCAGGTAAGCTAACAGTACTTGATCTATCATCTACTAAAAGAATTTCATCACAAGCAAGCGCAACCTCATAACCTCCTCCAGCACAAATGCCATTCACCGCTGCAATAAATTTTATAGAACCAGAATTACTAGAATCTTCAAAACCATTTCTAGTTTCATTAGTAAATTTGCAAAAATTAACTTTCCATGTATGGTCTGATTGACCAAGCATGTATATGTTAGCTCCAGCTGAAAAATTCTTTTCTTGTTTTGATGTAATTACAACAACTTTTACATTTGGCTGTTCAAAGCGTATTCTTTGAACAATATCATTGAGTTCTATATCAACGCCTAAATCATAAGAATTAAGCTTTAAGTCATAACCAGGTTTAATACCATCTTTCTCAGATACATCTAAATAAAGAGTTGCCCTATGAGAATTAATTTCTATAGTCCAATGTTTATATTTATTCCATTCTTTATCAAATGTAATCAAAATTAATCTCCTCTATAATATGCAATATAATGCATTAAAAATTATTCTCAAGTTTTAAATAATTTTAACTTAAGTTTTGAATAAGATTTTTTAACTGAATCATTTTCTGTATCTATTATTAAATCTGCTTTTGAATATAAAGATATTCTTTCATTCAAAATATTATTTAAATCTTCCATTGCTCTAGGATTAGAATTCATTGGTCTAGAATCTCCTTGCATAAGAACTCTAGACATATGTTCTTTAGGGCTTGCCTTAATCCAAACAGTAAAATAGTTATTTAATAAATAATTATATGTTTCCTTTTCAGAAACAATACTTCCGCCAGTTAGAAGTACTAAACTTTCATGATTTTTATGGAAAGAACTTATTATATCATATTCGAACCTTCTATACATTCCTTGACCACCTAGCTCTATTATTTCATTTATGTTCATACCCCCTAATTTTTCAATTTCCTTAGATACTTCAAATAACGGAGTATGGAATTCTTTATGTATCATCTTGCCTAAGGTAGATTTTCCCGCTCCTCTTAAGCCAATAAATGCAATTTTATTTTTATTCTTTTTTCGAGTATTTTCTCTATAAATATTTTCTATAAGGCTATAGACTTTTTTTACTTGCTCTGAAGAAAACTTACTAAGTTTATTATCAAGAAACCCTAGTTGTAATTCATTATATTCATTCTCAAAAAGCATATCTGAAAGAGACATATTAAGTGCATAAGCTATATTTTTCAAAATAGATATTGTAGGATTTGCTTTACCACCTTCTAACTGAGCTAAATATCTTAGAGAGATACCAGATAAATTTGCTAAAAGCTTTCTAGTAATTCCTCTCTTAGCTCTGTATTTTTTTACTATTGAACCTATATTGCTTAATTTTATACTTTCTTCTTTAATAGCTTTTAATGATAAAAGATTATTTTCTTGCTCTAATAATTTATTCATTTACAACTTTCATAACTAATGATATCTAATAAATGCACTATAATGCATTTATTAAACATATGTAAACACATTTAAATTTGGATGTAAAATATGAGCTCTAATAATATAATTATTTTGGTTGCTACAATGACTGGAACCGCTCTTATGGCTGCTGAAGATATAGCTGAATATTGTGAAAACAATAATTTAAAAACAAAAATTCATGAAATGGATAATTTAGAAATTAATGCAATAGTAAAATCTAATTGCCCTATTTTAATTTGTTCTTCTACCTATGGGCAAGGTGACGTGCCAGATGATTCTCAAAATTTTTATAATGAATTAAAAAAAACTGCTCCAGATCTCTCTCATATAACATACAGCGTATTTGGTTTAGGAGATATGACTTATAGAGATACATTTGCTTTCGGTGGCAAAAAGTTCTTTGACTTACTAAAATCTTTAGGTGCAAACTCTCTAGGAGAGCCTTTTTATCATGATGCATCAGACGGAACACTACCTGAAGAAGTTGCAGTTGATTGGTTTAAAGATAATATAATGCAAATAATAAAGAGTTAATTAAAGATAGTTATGAAAGAAATAAAAAAAAATAAATATAATGCTGCATATGATTTATTAATAAGAAATATTGATAAAAACCCAGATAAAATAGCATTCATAGATAATAATAATTCTATTACATACCAAGAATTATTTAGAAAAGTTAAAGCATTTTCATATTCTATAAAAAAATATCAAATAAAAGAAAATGATAGAATTATTTTATGCATGCACGACTCTATTGAATATCCAATTGTATTTTTAGGTTTAATTTGGAGTGGAATAATACCTATTTGTATTAATACAATGCTTCCAAAAAAAGACTATGCATATATGATTGAAGATTCAGAAGCTAAAGCGATTATTACTCTTTCTGATTTTAAGAATTCTTTTTTATCTATAATTGAGAATAAAAAAAATAAACCCTTATTAATTATTGATGATAATGATGAGCTTAACTGCCTTAATAAGCTTATAAATCAAACAGCAAATAGTATAGAAAGTCCTTATGATAGTATGCAAAATGATGTTGCTTTCTGGCTATACTCCTCAGGCTCTACTGGTACCCCCAAGGGAACATTACATATTCATAAAAGTTTAATAGCCACAGCTAATACATATGCAAAGAAAATTATTAAGATAAATAAAAATGACATTTGCTTTTCTGCCGCTAAACTTTTTTTTGCTTATGGATTGGGAAATGCTCTTACCTTTCCTATGAGTATAGGAGCTACATCAATATTAATGGCGGGCAGACCTACTGCCGAATCTGTTTCTAATATTATAAAAAAATATTCTGTAACGTTATTTTTTGGTGTTCCAACACTATATGCAGCACTGTTGAGTTCAAATATAAACATTAATGATTATCAATCCTTAAGACTTTCCATTTCTGCTGGAGAAGCATTACCAGCTCACTTATGTGAAAAATGGAAAAAACTTCTAGGCATAAGCATTCTAGATGGAATAGGCTCTACTGAAATGTTACATATTTTTATATCTAATAGTATTGAAGATACAATACCAGGAGCCTCAGGGAGACCTGTAGAAGGATATAAAGCGAGACTTATTAACGATGATGGTAAAGAAGCTTTTGATGATGAAATTGCAGAGTTGGAAGTTCAAGGACCTTCAAGCGCAATATCTTATTGGAAAAAGCCAGAAAAATCTAAGCTAACATTTAAAGGAAACTGGGTAAAAACTGGAGACAAGTATATTAGAAATAAGGATGGGATATACACTTATTGTGGAAGAGCAGATGATATGATGAAAGTATCTGGACAATATGTGTCACCATTTGAAGTTGAAGCAGCCTTACAAAACCATAAAGACGTCCTAGAAGCTGCTGTAGTTGGTGAAAAAGATATTAACGGCTTAATTAAGCCGAAAGCTTTTATTGTTTTAAATGAGAATGTTTCTACTTCTAAGAATTTAGAATTAGAGCTAACAAACCATGTAAAAAGTCAACTAACACCATTCAAATATCCACGATCATATGAATTTATTGATACCTTACCTAAAACTGCTACAGGTAAGATTCAAAGATTTAAGTTAAGAATTAAAAATGACTGAAATTAATGATTTTATTTATATAAATGGCTTTAAAATAGAAATTAAAACTATTTTACGTAATTCTAATTTAGAACCTATAATTTTTCTTCATGAGGGATTAGGTAGTGTTTCATTATGGAAAGATTTTCCATTAAAAGTTTCAGAAGCTACAAATAGAGATGTTATATTATACTCTAGATTAGGTATGGGAAGATCATCACCTCTAAAAGAAAATAGAAAACTAAGCTATATGCATGATGAGGCAAATATATATTTGCCTGAAATCATTAAATATTTAAATCTATCTGAAGTTGTTTTATTAGGTCATTCTGACGGAGCTTCAATTGCACTAATATATGCTGGAAACGGATATTTAACAAAATCTCTTATTTTAGAAGCTCCTCACGTATTTGTAGAAGATATTTCAATTAGAGGAGTAAGTATAGCAAAAAAAATGTGGAATAATAGAGACTTAAAAGAAAAACTTACTAAATATCATGAGGATATTGAAGGTGCTTTTAATGGATGGTGTAACGCATGGCTATCAAAAGAATTTAAAAAATGGAATATTGAAAATTACTTACAAAATATAGATGTACCTATTATGCTAATCCAAGGATTAAATGACGAGTATGGAAGCTTAAAACAATTAGACAGTATAGAGAAAAATGTTATAGGCAAAACCTATAGGCATGAGATAGAAGACTGCGGACATAGCCCTCATACTCAATACCCTATAAAAATAACCAATAAAATAAAATATTTTTTATCTAATAATTAACCTTTAACAGATGGTAAGTTTGATAATGCCATTGCAACTTCACTTTCATCATAATCTTGATCTTTTAATTTACCACCAAAATAATCCGTATATGCTTGCATATCAAAATGACCATGCCCACAAAGGTTAAATAAAATTGTTTTACTTTCGCCAGCTTCTTTGGCCTTTAAAGCTTCTACTATTGCTCCTTTAACAGCATGATTCGCTTCAGGAGCTGGTAATATACCTTCTGCTTTAGCAAATGTTACTCCTGCTTCAAAACACTCTAGTTGTTTATAAGAAGTGCACTCAATATGTTCCTCATTTGCCAAGTGACTAACTAAAGGTGACATTCCATGATACCTTAATCCTCCTGCATGAAAACCAGGTGGTACAAAAGAAGACCCTAATGTATGCATTTTTACTAAAGGTGTTAAATGTCCTGTATCACCAAAGTCATATGCAAATTTACCTTTTGTTAAAGATGGGCAATTTGCAGGTTCCACCGCAACAATTCTTGTTTTGCTTTCACCTCTTAAATTTCTACCTATATAAGGAAATGATATGCCTGCAAAATTTGATCCGCCTCCTGTACATCCGACTATCACGTCTGGTTCATCACCTGCAATTTCTAGCTGTTTAATACTTTCTTGCCCAATGATCGTTTGATGTAATAAAACATGATTTAAAACACTACCTAAAGCATACTTTGTATCATCTCTCTGCGCTGCCATTTCCACTGCTTCAGAAATAGCTATTCCTAAACTGCCATTACTATCTGGACTATCTGCTAATATAGCCCTTCCTGATTCTGTTTCATTACTAGGACTTGCAACACATCTCGCACCAAAACTTTCCATTAGTGCCCGCCTATAAGGCTTTTGATCATAACTGATTTTTACCATATAAACATCAACTTCTAAACCAAAAATAGATCCTGCATAAGCCAAAGATGACCCCCACTGACCTGCTCCAGTTTCTGTAGTTAGTCTTTTTATACCTTCTTGCTTATTATAATAAGCCTGAGGTATTGCTGTATTTGGTTTATGACTTCCAGAAGGACTTACTCCCTCATATTTATAATAAATTTTTGCAGGAGTATCTAAAGCTTTTTCTAATTTTCTAGCTCTATATAAAGGGCTTGGTCTCCACTGTCTGTATATATCTCTAACTTGATCTGGTATTTCTATTTCTCTATCAGTGCTTACTTCTTGCATTATTAATTCCATAGGAAATAATGGAGCAAGATCAGCTGGACCAATAGGTTCACCTGTTCCTGGATTCAAAGGAGGAGCAAGTGGAGTTTTTAAATCAGAGGCTATATTATACCAATGCGTTGGCATCTCATATTCATTTAAATGAATTTTAATTCTTTCATTTTCATAATTTGTTTGATCTAATGCAGAAAGTACACCCTGCTCACCTTTTTTAAACATATTACTCCTCCTTAATTACTATTTTTTTGATTTTACCCATATACCTCTATCTTGCATCAATTTAATTTGTTTATCAATAATTTTTGATTTATATTCTTTATGTTTCAATGGTTTATTATTCAAATATAAATTTTTTGGATAAATTGGGTCTTTATATAACAATTGGTATAATTCACTTCTAATATCTTTCATCCAATTATCCCATTGAGCATTTTCTCTATGATACCTCAGAGCTTCTATATCCACTACTCCTGAAACATAGGTTGATGAACCGCCATAATCCTGTCGACCAACTATTGTACCTTTATAGTCTATAAGATAAGACCTTCCTCCAAATGTATCTATAGGGGTATCCCCCTCTTTATATAAGTAATATGTTCCCATATTTGGAGCTAATACATACATATTATTATCTAATGCTCTAGCACGACTTTGTATTTCAAACATATCGTTACCAGTAGCAGGATGAGGATAAGATGCTCTGTAAACAACTTCTGCACCGTTTAATGCTAGTGCTCTAGCATTTTCAGGATAAGAGCCGTCATTGGCCATCATAATTCCAAGCCTTCCAATATCTGTCTCAACTACAGGCCAAAAGGCATCTAAATTATTTCCATATTTATCTATCCACCAATCATATATATCATGAGGACATACCGAGTGTTCTACTGGGAATAAAGGAGAAACTTTATAACTAATTAATATTACCTCCCCTGTCGGATCTATTATAAAACCACAATTAAAAAATCTATTTGGCCAATCAGGATGTCTTGCTTTAGCTTGAGCCATGATATAACTATCATATTCTCGAGCGATCCCTCCAAGCATATCTGTTTCCCATCCAGGAATATCAATACAACATGTTTTTGCAAAATCTTCATGGTCTGTATCTAGAACTTCATCGTTAAAACCCTGCAATGCCCCTTCAGGAATAGCTATTAACCTAACTGGCAATGATAAACTTGATAGCCAAGAAGCAGCTTTAGTTAAATGTTTAAGATGAGTTAAGTTTTCCTTAATATCTGATCTATGTCTAATTCCTCTAACAGTTGGGATTAATCCAACAGCTGTATACGGCTTAATGCTCATAATATCTCCCTTAAATACAAATTAACAGAATTGAAGATTACATATACATTATAAATATATATAGTAATTCTTAATAGTTTTATCCTAAAATTGATAATAATTTATTTACAACATCTTTTGTTTTTGCATCACCTCCTAAATCTGGTGTAAAAGGACCTCCATTTTTAGCATAAATTTTTATAGCTTTATTTATTCTATTAGCAGACTTATATTCTCCCAAATAATTAAGCATAAGCACTCCGCTCCAAATAGCGCCTATAGGGTTTGCAATTTCCTTGCCGACAATATCAAATGCAGATCCGTGAATAGGCTCAAACATAGATGGATAAATTTTATTAGTATTTATATTTGCAGTAGCTCCTATTCCTAAACTACCTGTTAATGCTGATGCAAGATCTGATAAAATATCTGCATGTAAATTTGTCGCAACAATTACATCAAGCTTCTCTGGGTTATTAACCATTACAGCTGTTGCGGCATCTACTAGAAGTTTATCTACCTTAACGGACGGATATTTTTTGCTAACCTCATAAAAAATTTTATCCCATAGTTTCATCCCATGTCTCTGTGCATTAGATTTTGTAATTAATGTTAAATGCTTTTGGGGTCTAGATGAAGCTAATTTAAAAGCATATTCATGAATTCTTCTACATCCTTCTCTTGTAAAAATTGCTAATTCACTTCCCATTTCCAAAGGAAGGTCTTTATGTACAATACCTCCTGACCCAGCATATTCACCCTCACTATTTTCTCTTATAATTATCCAATCTATATTCTTTGCTATGTTTATATTTAATGGTGTATTGATCCCTTCCATATATTTTGATGGTCTAACATTAGCAAACTGATCAAGATTCTGGCATATTTCTAACCTAAGACCCCATAAGGTTATATCATCATCAATATTTTTATCACCTACAGCGCCAAAAAATATTGCATCGTGCTTTTTTAATTTATCTAAACCATCCTTTGGCATCATTTGTTTATGTTTTTTATAATAGGTGCTACCCCAAGGGTAATATTTTTCTTTTATGTAAATATTATCTAACTCTAAGGATTTTCTTATAATTTTTAAGCTAGCTAAAATTACTTCAGGTCCAATTCCATCACCAGGTATAATAGCAATATTATGTTTAAATTTTGTGTTTTTATTTAACTTTTTCATATATAATAAACCTTATAGTATCTAAAATATTATTATATATATAAATTAGGAGGAATAGAAATGATTAATTATTCAGAAGATTTTCAAAATAAAGTTGTAATTATTACTGGGGCTGGAAGTGGAATTGGCAAAGAAACAGCTAAAAGGATGATTGATAATGGTGCAAAAGTTGCATTATGGGATTATAATCAAGAAACATTAGATAGTATTCAAAATAAATTAGGTAATAATTCTTTATCAGTTCATGTTGATGTGTCTGATGAATTATCTGTAAAAAATGCAGCTGATAAAGTAAGGAATAATTTAGGTTCTCCATCTATATTAGTTAACTGTGCAGGCGTAGCTGGAATAAATGCAACCATTGATAAAACTGATCCAAATGAATGGAGACGAGTAATTAATATTAATTTAAATGGGACATTTATTTGTTGTAGAGAAATAATAGCGGATATGGTTGGTAATAAATATGGAAGAATTGTTAATATTGCCTCAGTTGCAGGTAAAGAAGGAAACCCTAACGCAGCTCATTATAGTGCCTCAAAATCAGGTGTAATAACATTTACAAGATCATTAGGTAAAGAGTTAGCAGAGACTGGAGTATTAGTAAACTGTATTACTCCTGCAGTAATAGAAACAGAAATGTTATCTCAAGTAAGTGATGAACATAAAGCTTATATGGTATCTAAAATACCTATGGGAAGAATGGGACAACCTAGTGAGGTTGCTGCTTTAATATGCTGGCTTAGCTCAAAAGAATGTTCATATAGTACTGCAGCTGCTTTTGATTTGTCTGGTGGAAGGTCAACTTATTAGTCTAGAAGTATTTATTTTTTTGCTTTTTAAGTAATTTTGTTGTACATAATGAAAGGTAAATTTACATTGAGACATATATATTGGGACACATTATTATGAATATACTTATTAAAAAAATACTTATGCTGATTGTTATAGGTTTTGCTTTTATTTCTCTTTCAGCCTGCCAAAACACTCAATTAGCTTCTAAAGAAGCATCGAGTGCTACAGGTGATACTACAACTGATACTTCAACTGTTGACTCTATAGCAGCTGCTCAATCTTCTGCAGATGCTGCTAATATACGTGCTAATGAAGCATTTCAAGCAGCGCAAACAGCTAGAAGAGTTGCAGAACGAGGTGTAGAAATGGCTAATCAGAACCAAGCTGCATTAAGAGCATTAAATGATAAAATTGATAGAATGTTTGAAACTATTTCTCGTAAATAAGTTAAGGCAACATTATTAAATAAGATCTTAAAAAGACTTCTATTACGTAGAAGTCTTTTTTTATTGTTTTTTTAGCATAATTTCTGTTGGAATACCTTTAGATAGTAAAATCGCTTTATTAACTTTTTCCCAATCTACCAGAGTTATCTTTAAGCCTGCAGCTTTTTGAACAATATTATATGCCATTGGATATAAATCTGATTTTTTTATCTCATCTCTATTGATTGATCCTCTTACATAATCAGGTAAAACATGAACTTCTATAAAAAGTTTATTATTTTTCCAACCCGCTTTTATTCGCTGATTTATTATATTAACTTTTGTTCCTTCACTAACATACTCAAATAAAAGTTCAATATCTTCTGGGTAAAGCCTAATGCACCCATGAGAAACTTTCATACCAACTCCATAAGGTTTATTTGTTCCATGTATTAAATATGAAGGCATTGAAAGATATAAAGCCCTATTTCCTAGAGGATTATCCTTTCCAGCTGCAACAACTTTAGGAAGACTTGGATCTTCTTTCCTAATAGATTCTGGAGGTATCCATATTGGGTCTTTCTTTTTTTTAATAATTTTAGATTTACCCATAGGCGTTTCCCAGCCACTTCTCCCAATACCAATAGGATAACTCTCCAAAATTTTGCCTTCTTTAAATAAATACAGTCTTAAATCACCAATGTTAATAATAATCCCATCTCTTTTACCAAAAGGTAGAATATGAGATTTAGGGATTAGTAATTTTTTATTCTCCCCTGGAATCCATGGGTCCATCTCAACATCATTTGCAGAGAGTATATCAGCAAAAGAAATATCAAATTTTCTAGCAATGTTAATTAATGTATCGTCTTTAGTAGTTGTATAATACTGATTTACACCTATCACGTCATTGCCTATATTAACCTCATCAGAGTAAGCAAATGAGTTATATAATATTAAGAATGGAAATAAAATGGATCTAAAAAGTCTCATAAGAACTATCCCTAATTATCCTAAGCCTGGCATACTATTTCGTGATATATCTACATTACTATATAACGGAAATGCTCTAAAATATATAACAGAAATTTACTATAATCGATACAAGGATAAAAATTTAACTGGTATTGCAGCCATTGAGGCAAGAGGTTTTATTTTTGGAGCAATTGTAGCAGAAAAATTAGGTATTGCTTTTATTCCAATAAGGAAAAAAGGTAAGTTGCCCTGTAAAGTTTATACAGAGGAATATAAACTTGAATATGGTACTGATTCATTAGAAGTTGATGTTACAGCAATAAATAGTAGTGATAACATATTAATTATAGATGATCTAATAGCTACAGGTGGCACAGCCATTGCAACAGCAAACTTGGTCAAAAAGTTAAATGCTAGAATTTATGAATTTACATTTTTAATAGATTTACCTGATTTAGGTGGATCTAAAATAATAAAAGATAAAAATTATTCTGTTTATTCTTTAATGGAATTTTCTGGATCTTAGACTATTCTTTTTTCTCTAAATCTTTCTTCTTTGTAAGATCTTCAATTCTACTTTTTAGGATAGTGTGCTTTTCATTATTAAGAGTAAACACCCAATTACTAAATTTATTATTTAATTTTATAGCTTCTTCCTCTACCTTTTTAAAAGAGTCCATTTCTGGTAAACCTACATTTATAGGACCATCTTTAGGAAGTTCTCTGCGTAAATTTATATCTGCATTAGCCACAAAAGAAACCCAATTTAAGCCATTAATGTTTTGATTTTTTATTGTTAATTTTATACCATCAAATGTTGTATATACAATTGTTACGGCATCCGAAGAAAACATTATGTCATTTTTAAGAGCAATATTTACTAATGAAATATTATCTAATGCGCTACCTAGTTGGTTTCCTACATATGGGTTGATAGGTAAAGTATCATCATCTAAATTTTGAATTTTAAAATACTGTTCTGCATAGCTACCCCTTTGAATTAAAACTTCATGACCATCCGGGTGTATTATTGTAATATCAGCTACTCTGCCTCTATGAATAGAAAATAGCGTATCATCTAACCAATCTATTCCATTTTTAGGTATATCAAAATTTCTCCATACCAGCCATGTTTGGTCATTATCAGGCTTCCTTACATAACGAGTTTCTTTTCCAAATTTGGAATCATTGCCCACTAAAATTGATGCAATTTTCTGGCTTTTTTCATTTATTAATGTTATACTACTAGCACTATTTATCTTACTTTGTTCATTATTTAAACCAAGTTGTCCATGTAATTCAGGGTTTTTTGTTTTTGGCTCTATTGCTTCTAACTGAGCTATACCTACAATAACTCTTTTAATTTTATCTAAAGGGACAGGGAAATTAGCAAGGCTTGGTAAAAACCAATTATCCTTATTTCTTTTAATACTAAATTTTGAATTATTATTTATTACTTGTATTTCAGCAATATCATTCAATAGTTTTAAGCTATCTTCATCAGTAGCTTCACTTAAATCAGGAAATAAAAATTTTTCTCCTTCTGCTCTTCTATTCTCTGCATCTCTATAAAAACTAACCATTATAGTAATGGCCAGCATTATCATAGATATAAATATTATTTTATAAGCATTTGACTGCCTCATTATTTATCTTCCCTTATTATTTATTTCTTATACTAGCTAAGTGATTAACCCTTTTTCTTCTTCTGGCTATAAAAACCAATACAGAGGATAGTGCCACTAATAATGGCATGACCCATATATTATATAACTTTAACATTAAGCCTAATTTTTCTATATCAACTCTTAAATCCCGTTGTACATCTCTTAATTCTTTTCTAATATTAATAATTTTATCCTTGAATTGCTTTAAGGTATCAGCTTGTTCTTTTGATAAAATAGGAGCTCCTTCCTGAGTAGCTATTGAGGCACCTCTTTGCAAATCACGTAATTTATTTTCTGTAACCTTTAAATCATTTTGCAAACTTTTTTCTGTTTCTCTATATGCTGTTTCAGCTTTTTTTTGTAATTCTTCCACAACTATAAATGGGCGATTAGATGTTCCCCTTGTCCTAAGAGCTATTAGTTCTCCTCCACCAGACAAATATTCTACAGAATTTATTACTAAAGATCCATTATCTGCAATGGCTGTAAAAACCTCTTTTCCATAATTATCTTGCTTTTGAGTCCAGATTGAATTTGATAATATATCAGTATCAGCAAATATTAATATATTGCCATTATTTGTTCCTTTTAAATGATAAGGATTATTTTCTGGATCACTACCATCATCTAATTTTGGAGGCCCATTAATATACGCGGAAATAAATTCACCTGTTAAACTTATCGCTAAAGGTTTATTAGTATTGTCAGAAATAAATTCTGATAACAGTAATGCTGGATCAGGTCTAAACTGTATTTTAAAACGTTCTATAAACATAGAATCGTCATATGAACTATATAGTATTTCAAACTTAGATTTTGCATCTTTAGATCTTCTAATTCCACCAGCTGTATTTGTTAATATAGATTCTAATTCATTCGTAATAGGATTATTTGGATTCATTGAATTTTTGTCTAATGCCAACCATAATACATATGATACAACTCTAGAATTTTGTGATCTTCCAATAGTAACCTTTCTACCTGAAATTCTATCACCTACAATCATTCCTGGCTCTACATATGCCCCATAACTACTAAATAAAGTATTTAAATTGGATCCAGGGATATAAGTTCTTCTATCCTTTATCGGTAAAGCATTTCTTTCAACTTCAGAGTATGGATCAACAAAAAATAAAGCTCCCTTTCCAGTAAGAACATATTGATCTATTGCATATTTTGTTTCACTTGAAATACCTTTAGGATGAACTACCATTAATAAATCAATATCATCAGATATTTTACTAATATTTTTTGGTATTGTAACAATTTCAAAGACTTCACTTAATCTGTTGTATATTTCCCAAGGAGCAACATATTCTGAAGCAGGTGCATCAGGATAAGCTAAACCTCCATTTATAGGAAGAGTAGTAATCAAACCTAATTTCTTTTTTTTAGGATTAGCTAAGTCATTAACAATTCTGGTAAGATCATACTCTAAATATGTTTCTCGATTTTGTTCAAAAAATGGAATTATAGAGACATCATCTGTAGAATTAGTTGCAACTAATCCGAAATAAAATTTTTCACCTGATTGTGAAACTTGCATACCTTGTAATCCATAGAGAATTGCTAAGTCTTCATTATTAGTGAAAGGTTCAGGATCGATCCTTTCTAATCTAATTAATCCATTAGACCTTACAACATATTCTTCAATTAACTCTCTTACTCTCTGACCATACTCTCTCATGGGGGCTATATCTCTACTTAGATTATCTGAAAAAAATAGCCTAAGTGTTATAGGTTCTTTAATGGTTTCTAAAACTTTAAAAGTGCCTTCATTCAAAGTATAAAGATTGTTTTCCGTTAAATCCAACCTAGCACCAGAAAATAATTGATTACTTAAAGTATTAATAGATATAAATAAAATTATTACAGCTATAATAACAATATTAATTATAGCAGTTGGAGATGCTTTATTATTATTAAAATTAGAAAGAAACATCACTATATTCCTTTCTTAGAATTAATAGAGATAACATTTAAAGTTAAAGCGCCAATAATTAATGATGAGAAATATATAATATTTCTTATATCTATTACACCTTGAGTTAAATCAGTAAAATTTGTTACAAAACTAAAGGAAGCTATTGTATCTAATAAAGCTTGTGGTGTCCAACTAGAGAAAAAATTTAATACTATGGGCATACCACTAACCGTAAACAAAAAACAAACTGCAATTGTAATGACAAATGCAATAACCTGATTTTTTGTTAATGAAGAAATACATGACCCTATGGCAAGATAACCTCCTGCCATTAATAAACTACCTAAATAACTAGCAATAATAGTTCCATTATCAGGGTTTCCTAAGTAATTGACAGTAATCCATAATGGAAAAGTTAATACTAAGGATATAGCAGTAAATAGCCAAGCTGCTAAAAATTTACCTAAAACAGCCTGGGTAATACTAATCGGTAAAGTCATTAGTAATTCTATAGTACCATTTCTTCTTTCTTCAGCCCATAGCCTCATAGAAATAGCAGGTATTAAGAATAAGTATAACCAAGGGTGCCAATCAAAAAACGATGTAAGATCCGCTTGACCTCTTTCATAAAAACCACCCATATAAAATGTAAATAAACCAGACATAATAAGAAATATTACAATAAACACATATGCTACAGGTGTTGCAAAATAGCCATAAACTTCTCTTTTGGTAATTGAAAATATAGTACCCATTATTTATTATCTCCTGAATTACCTATTGTGAGCGTTCTAAAAACATCATCTAATGATGCACCTTTAGGTGACCCTAATAACAAATCTTTAGGAGACTTATCAACAATCATTCTTCCATTTGCAATTATCATCGCCCTTGTACAAACTGCATCCACTTCTTCCAAAATATGAGTAGAAATAATAATGGCTTTTGTTGAGGACATTTCTTTTATAAGCCTACGTACTTCATGTTTTTGATTCGGATCTAAACCATCAGTAGGTTCATCTAATATTAATACATCAGGGTCATGAATAATAGCCTGAGAAAGCCCAACTCTTCTTTTATATCCTTTGGAAAGAGTTTCAACCTGTTGGTATAAAACAAGTTCTAAACCTAACTTTTTAATAGCAGAATGAATTGCATCATTTACTTTATTTTTAGGAATTTTTCTTATATCTGCAATGAATTTTAAAAAATTCATAACCGTCATTTCTCCATACAAAGGTGCGCCTTCTGGAACGTAACCGATTTTTTCTTTAATCTCTATAGGGTTTTCTGAAACATCGTGTCCACAAACGCTTATCCTACCTTTAGTAGGGGATAAAAAACCAGTAATCATTCTCATGGTAGTAGTTTTACCAGCACCATTAGGGCCAAGAAATCCTAAAACCTCTCCTCTTTTAAGAGAAAAATTAATATCATCTACAGCTATAAATGGACCGAAACTTTTTGTTAACCTATCAACTTCAATCAATACTGACATTTAGTTGAAACCTCCCGAATTAAAAATTATTGCACATAAATAGGCTGACTAATTAATACTTACAAGTATTTAATGAAAAATTAATTGTTTTAATTTATACATATACATAATTATTTGGGTAAATTATGTTAATAAAATCAAAAAATATAGATGAAAATTTTATTGCACCTAATTTTAAACTATTAAACGTTGATAAAAAAATAATTAATTTAGACAATATAAAGGGCTCGAAAGGAACATTAATATGTTTTATATGCAATCATTGCCCTTATGTAAAAGCTATTATTCACAAACTAGTTATAGATACTAATGAACTTATTAACTACGGTATATCCTCTGTTGCAATTATGCCTAATGATACAACTCTTTATCCTGAAGACAGCTTTGAAGAAATGATAAATTTTTCAATAATTAATAAACTTGAAATTCCATACCTATTAGATAAAACACAAAATATTGCTAGAAATTATAATGCAGTGTGTACTCCAGATTCCTTTGGGTTTGATAAGGATCTAAAACTTAGATATCATGGA